>Ga0209107_10000503_pt1 | contig 22721 bp, 17 predicted proteins | sample LakErihyJuly2011_2_FD_187460 | JGI IMG/M metagenome (GOLD analysis project Ga0209107, IMG submission 187460) | Freshwater microbial communities from dead zone in Lake Erie, Canada - CCB hypolimnion July 2011 (SPAdes) (version 2) | ecosystem: Environmental > Aquatic > Freshwater > Lentic >...
GTCAGGTCTCACGCCTTCGGATCGTGTAATGGTAACGTCGAAATTTTTGACCCACCATTCGGTATTCTCTAGATCCCGCTTTAAATCAGTGGATTTCGTTTCACCAATGGAATAAATCTTGACATCAGGTGAAAAGAAGGTTGCATAGGCTTTCAAATCCCCTTCTACAAATGCTTTGTTCATTGCATTTATTGCATCTAAAGCGGGATGCGATGAGTAGGTGGTGCCCGATTTTTGTTGAGCGAAGAGGTTCAGATGGCACAATAGTACCAGTAACATTATTCTTTTCATAGCGTGTTTAATTGATAAATCATAACCTACAGTTTGTAGGTCTTCAGAGAAGTTTTACTTCTTGATTTTGTGTAAGTTACAATTTATTAGTGAACATATCCTCATATCTTTTGTTTTAAATTGCTCAATAATTTTTTGTATAAAGAAGTTGTCTTTGTTCTAAGATTTTCTTGTTGGTATCGTTGTAGAGATAGCTGGTTGGGTTTTTTAGAGACTTAGATGCCTTAGAAAAAACAAAACCCAAAGGCAGAAAGCCTTTGGGTCCCATGTTGTAGCCATTCTTGAGAGAAGGTCAAACTCATACTTGAATCCAATTGTTGGCATCCCGTCAAGTCTTGAGTCTAAATAGTGGGACAAGTTTCAGCAAATACTGATTGATTTCCCCAAGAAAGCAATAACCTTCCTTTTTAGTGTTTCAATTTTTCGGAGGGAATACAAAGGATTTCCGGAAAAAATTTGGAAAGCAGGGGTTATTGTAATAAACTTGAAACAACTAAAATTATTTTGATATGACACTAAAGGAATCGCAGAAGGAGTTGATTGATGGTTTGTATTCGAGCCTTCCTGATAATATGGCTTCTAAGGAAGATATACATGAGTACATTGTTGATCAATGTATGGATAATGAAGAATTGTTTGATTTATCTGAGGATGAGGAAGGGGATCTTTATGAGTCATATTCCAATTTGATTTGGGAATATCTCTCCGAGAAATAAGTTGTTGACAAGCAATTAATTATATGTAGTCTTCGGCGAAGCTTTCAAGCCAATCCTTGTTCTCTTATTAGCTTAAGGTGCTATGGTACAGAACGCCGTTGTTTAAGAGGGAGCTCATGGAAATGGGTCGTCAGCCATTCTGGGGAGAAGGTCAAACTCATACTTGAATCCAATTGCGGGTGACTCATTAAGACTTGAGTCCAAATAATGGGACAGACTTTAACGAAAGCCGCTTGATTTCCCCAAGAGGTCAACGAATGTCCTGTTCGTTGTTTTAATTTTTCGGGGGGAACATAGACGAATTCTATATTTACAAGAGTTTTATGGCGGATGGGCGTTTGAATGGCCTTGTTAAAGGAAGCATCCATTGGATTGGGTGATCGAACTGGATCAGGCGTATGAGAAATTAATTTAGAAATAATTATATAATTAATTTATAGAATATGAAGATTTTGACAAATAGAATTCTTGGTAGAACAGAATCCGAAGGCTTATTGAAATCAGAAACAAGATTGATAGATTTTGTCCCATTAAATGAACATTTAAATGAAGATTTGTTTGGACTTGGAAATCTTTCGTCATTACCTAAGAGTAATAGTCCTTTTGAAAATGGTGAAGATTTTTTTAGGGCTAAGATTTATTTTACGATTGATAAAGCAAACAATGCTATTTGCTTCAAGCATGTTTCATTTGGTGTAGATTTTTTTGGAGAAAATCCTGTTTTAGAGGTAAATGGTATTCCTATAGAGAAATGGCTATACATGGATAAAATAGCTTGGGGAGAATATTCGATCAATTATGACAAATCGGGTCAAGATTACCCAGTAAATAGTTTTATGGATTCTTTAAAGGCCCTGATTTATCATTCTGCTAGAATATAATAATCATTGACTATTTTTTGATTATGAACAATATTGAACAGTTATAACCCACCTACTTCCGCTACATCTACGATGGCATTATCAAAGGAAGCATCCATCCAGCCATTCTTGAGAGAAGGTCAAGTTCATACTTGAATCCAATTGCTTGCGAGCCATTAAGACTTGAGTCTAAAGTGGGACCAACTTTAACAAATGTCGCTTGATTCCCCCAGGGGGCAACAACTGTCGTTTCATTGTTGCAATCTTTCGAGGGGAGTACACAAGTTCCTACCCTCTTAAACTCTTTGTGTTGAGGTTGATTGCCAATGCTTCTATTGATACGGGTTCATAAAGTTTAACTTCTTTGCATAAAGTTTAACTTCTCTACCCCCATCACAACTTCTCCAAATTCAAAACTTCCTTTTTCACATAATTCCTTCACAAATGGAAACTTACCTTGTAAGTATCCTTGAGATAATTTAATCTGGCTTACAACTCCTTTATAATTTCTCTCTTCATCACTTAACAATTCAACAAGATCTAATAAGGAGGTTTGTTCGCGATAATGGAATTCATATTGTTTATTTAAACCATACAGTTCCACCAAAGTTTTTGTGTCCCAAAATTTCATAATATTAAACTTTCCAATTAATAAATTTTCCTTCACCAGATTGATTGCTGTATCAATATTTCCTTTCAATACTAAGGACTTTACTATAAGTCTATTATTTTGTACTTTATCTTCAATAAGTTTATCACAATTATCAAAACAAAATATTTTATTGTCTAAGGAAATGTCTTGTTTGAAATCTTCCTTGCCCCATAAAAATAATTTACATACATTCTCTTGTATACATATTTGATTAAACATATGAGCACAATAAATAACATCAGAATCCACATCTGAAGATAACTCCACTGCTGTTTCTATTTCTTTTTTCACCCTTTCGTAATCTTTGGCATTTTCTTCTATTTTATGGGAGTAAAGGAATTCCTTAGCTTCTGAAAGAGTAAATTGATTTGATTTTAACTCAGAGATATGTATCGATTGAGCAAACCTCTGTGTAATATATTTTAAGGTTTCGTATCCAGTTAATTTATATATTATAGATGTAAAATAACTGGTTTCAGAATTGGATTTTGCACGAAAATTTCGTAGATAAGATGCAATGAAGTGATAAATCAAAAGAGTGTAGAGAAATTTATGGACAACTTGAGATTTAGGGCCGAGTATTTTTTCATTTTCTATAGAGTTATTAAGCATAACCATCACTAGTCCCAAATAATTATCGGATAAATTTGGAGGACCTTTACGGCTTAAAGCCCTTATTGATTTATAAACATCATATTTTGAAAGGACTTGTTTATAAGCAAGGGGCATTATTCTTGATGGTTTGAATAAATCAAATAATTTAGGAATAAAAAAAATGATCTTTAGAATATCAATGAGAAAATATCTTCTCATTGAACTATGCTCGTACAAATGAAGGAAATACCAATTTGGGTCTTTTTCGAAATTCGAGACTTTTGATATGAATTCTAAAGATTGATAAAAATAATAATTGATTAATTCTAAATCCTTCTTTTGAAAATAGTACTTGAATAAATAAACGATTGCAAAAAAGATATTATTTAAAACAAACGGCTTGTCATCATATAAATTTATTTGATATTTTTTATAAGAATCTATGATTAATTTTTTATAGAAAACCTTTTCCTCGATGTTTTGAATTAAATCGGTTTTTCGGCTTAGACCTTTTACAAATTCTGTGCAACCAATTTTCTCAGATTCCATTAAATTCAATTCAACTTCTAACCGGCAGGCTAAAAGAAATTCTTCATACCATGTTTTCACATCAATAGAATTATCATAAAGGAAATCATCAATAATGTTCTTACGATATTGTAAATATTTTATATAAAGAGGATTAGCGGTCTTTTTCCAATCGTCATAAGGAAATCCTGAAATTTCTGTAATATTATCCAACTTTATTTCTTGTACTACTTCATTGAGATAGGAGCTATATAAGCCATTATCTCCCGACCTTTTGTTCCAGAAAAATATTTCATTCAAAGCCTCATTTGGAAGGGAGGAAGAGGTTACAGTAATGTCGTCCGTATTTATTTTGAAATTAATCCCTAAATGTAAACTTCTTTCTATTCCATTTTTGGCTATTAAAATTGGAAAGAGACATATATCTTTTTGAGATAATATAATCTCTTTTAAACCATCTAAAGAACACTTTTTGAGAAACAATAGTTCTATATCCAAATCTTTAATTTCTTTTGATAAGCGGCACTTAGAATTGACAGCTTCATCATAAGATGATGACACTAATGCCATCTCTTTAAAAATTGGATTAATAATTAATTCACCAATTATGCCTTCTATTTCTATCATTTTTCTCTCATCTATTAATTCAGTAGTATGAGCGTCTAAATTCCGTAATTCTAGAAGTCTATTAAGAATAGGCAGTTTGTTATCAAAAAAGTACACTATACTTTCCCAATTAGAATCATTTTGAACCTCTAATTTCATAATACCATTAATTACTTTGCTTATTGACAAACAAAATCCTAAAGATGGTGGTTTTTGAAAGAATTGAACTAATAAGATACGGACATTCAACGGAACATCATTAGATTTTTGATTTAAGATCCATGCCACATGAAGGGCTAGGTTAAATTTCACATAACCTTCAAGCCACTTTTTAAACAATGTAATTTTTTCGTCAATTCTGTTGGATTTTCTTAGCTGTTTATAAATAGAAAAAAAGGGTAATTCAATTAAATATGCCATGAGTAAGAAAAATTAATTTGTTTTGATATTCTTTTTTGAACAAATGAAATTTGTATTTCTTCCTCTTTAAAAAATATACTTTTTAAAAAACTTCATCGACATCAGAGCGAGCATACAATAATATGAGGAATCGCAGTCCTTTGGACAATTAGAGCTGAGCGGAGTGAGGTTGTATTTCAAAAGACTGTATGTATTTAAGTTCATTTGGACGAGGTCAGGTTGAAATGTACTTAGTTAAGTTCAATCGGACAAGTGTATTAGTTAATTTTAAGTATTAACTTTTTCTACGTTAGCTTGGCTCAGTTACCAATTAAAAATCCCAGGCCTTGGGGCCTGGGTTTGATTACCTATTAGCAATTCTCGAGAGAAGGTCAAACAATCAGAGCTTGTAATTTGTCACTCTATCAAATATGCTAGTATTTTAAGAGTCAACTTATTATCGAGTCAGGAATGAGAGAAGTTTAGTCAATTGTATGAGGTTTTTTATAATCTTTTAATTGTCGGTTGAATTTAAAGTAAATTACAGGCTATGAATAAATTGCCTCACCTTAATGTATTGTTTGAGCTCTACTCAAATGAGAAACAGGCATTTAGGAAAGTGCATCGAATGATTGATTTATTCGAGAGTATCATAAAATCGCACACGGTGGTGATTCTCTCCGAATATGTTCAATACAACAAGCTCAGTAGTTCAGCAAAAGGGTTGCTCGCCCAAGGCCTGCGGACTCCCTCACTAGGGACATGGCAGCTTTTCAGTCGTGTGTTGTTTGAAGAACTGCAAAAAGATGATCATTCCTGGACATTTGCCGACTTCCCCTCGGAATTTACAGCTCTGGATAAGGCCCTCAATTCGGAGAAGACAAACATCATCGCTATGAGAAATGCTTATGCACACGGGGCAACCCCAAGTGATGAGCAATGTGATACCGATGTGAAAAAATTTGAGTCCTTTTTATTTAAATTAATGGGGCTTAATTGGTTGGTGGGCTCGACCATTAGCGTTGAAGATGGCAAAGTACACCTAATCGCCACGGCTGGCGGGAAGCTCTGTTTACACCCATTACTGATGCACCGAAATGAAGACTGCGATGCTTCTTTTGCCTTTTTTAACGACTTAAAGAACGACAAGGTTGGACTATTGAATTATCCATTGGGTAAGCACTACAAGGAAAGAGAATTCTACTCTGAATTTTTAGAGTTTCTGCCCTTGAACGACTGGAAGTCTTCAGGAAACAATGAGTTTCAGCAACGAATTGATGAGTTGACGGAGACCTTTAAGGGAAGGACCCTAGAACGCGAAAAGCTTCTTCAATTTGTAACGAACAAAAACAAAGGATACCTATCCATTCAAGGGAATCCGGGCATTGGTAAATCCGCGTTGATTGCTCAGTTCTTCAAAGATTTGAAGCACCATGAGGTCAGTAAGTCGCTTCGAACAGTAGAGTATTTTATCCGAAGGGGCACCCACCAGGCTCAAATAGAATTCATGTTGGCTTACCTGATTCGGAGAACCGACGAATTTTTTCCAGTCGGCAAAGAAATTCGAGCCGAAGGAAAAGCAGTATTCGACATACAGAATCAACTGTTTTCTAAGTGGAGGTTATGGAGTGAGCAGAGTAAAGGGCAAAAATTACTTTTCTTGATCGACGGTTTAGACGAAGGTGCAGAAAACAATATCCTCACGTACTTACCGAGAGAGAATTTTGAGAACATCTTATTTATTTACGGTTCTCGCCCGGGTGGCCACAAGTCTATCGATGATCTTTGGTCCACCCTGCCCCCTGAGTACCACATTAAATTGGAATTGCAGGGATTGGGCAAGGAAGACATTCGTGCCCTGATTTACGAAGTGTCGAATAAATACGAAATAGAACGCGAGAGCCCATGGATCGATGCGGTTCAAGTTAAATCGCAGGGCAATCCACTTTATTTAAAACTACTCTGCGATTCAATAGAGCACGGCGGAGTCGCGGTTAACGACGTTAATGCGCTATCGGATAAGATTGATGATTACTACAAAGCGATTTTGAATCGCTACGCACAAGATGCCATCGACGGAGACGCTCTTCTTTTCTCTCTGTTCACCTTTGCTGCCGCACAAGATTACCTTACAAATGCGCATGTTGGCCACATCAACAACCTCGGCCCAGCAGCAACACAACGCGTTTGTACTACGCTAAAAGAAGTGTTGTACGAGAATCCACTCACGGAAGAAGTACTTGACTATCAGTTGTTTCACGAAAGCTTTCGCGAATACCTCAGTCGCGAATACCCGAAAGAGGTTCAAGATGCGGCCTACAGAATCATCGATTTCTGCAGTCGTTGGACTGAGTTTGAAGGTTCATGGGAACAACGGTACGCCATAGAACATTACGCATTCCACCTCTCTTCGAGCGGTAAGTCGCAACACCACGAGACGCTTCTGAACCTAATTACAGACCAACCCTACACCACTGCCCAAAAGAAAGTGCTGAAGAACTTTGAGCCTTCCAAAAAGCTTTTACGGCTCGCATTGATGAAGTCCATTGAACTTCAAAAGGAAGACCAACTTTTGGAGTCGGCATTGCAATTGGTTGACCTTAAATACGAAGAATCTAATGACGCACCTCAAGTACTAGCCTTGGCGTCATCCGGAATCCCAGGGGACATTGAACTGGCGTTAAAACGCATAGAGAATTTTGGTGGAGTTGATGAAGACGGCCTAAGGCGCAAGTTTACCTTATACATGCTGTGCTTTATGGATTTGACGCTGTTGGGAAGCCGAAAGAACCCCCAAAGGAAAACACTGATCGAAAAGCTTCTAGTCCATTTAGACGAACAACTGCCAACCGATCACTCAATCTTGGATTGGCAAAATTTCTTCTCGAGTTATTTGGTCTTTTTAATGGCCTGTGAATGGTCCGAACTTGGCTTGGATTATATGGTGGTTTATAAGCGAGCAAGTTTGTTCAGGCTCGATGTTATACTAGAAAAAGTACCGTTTACCAATTTTCAGATGCTAGTTCTAAGGGAAGCCGCCAGCAGCATGAATAACGAGCTTCATAAGACTATTGCCTTTACAGCTATCTCTGGTGAACTTGCCAAACAAGGACAGCTAGATGCTGCCGCATCAGTGATGCAGGACGCCCTGGAAACTGTCCACGGCATTAGGGGTGATAATTTTCAAGGTATAGTAAATTGGGGCTTAGTAGCTATCTCTTTTGAACTTGCCAAACAAGGTCATCTAGAATCGGCGCTTGAAACTGCACGCAGCATCATCAGTGATGAGCAGACAAAGACTTTAGCCTTATTAGCTATCTCTGGTGAACTTGCCAAACAAGGTCATCTAGAATCGGCGCTTGAAACTGCGCGCGGAATTGATGTGGGCGAAAATACTATATTCATGATAGCTCTTTATGGTGAACTTGCCAAACAAGGTCATCTAGAAGTATGTGTATCGGCAGCGCAGGCCGCCCTGGAAACTGCCCGCCGAATTAGTGATGTGCACCAAAAGAGTTTTGCCTTATCAGCTATCTCTGGTGAACTTGCCGAACAAGGTCATCTAGAATCGGCACTTGAAACCCTCCGCGGAATGAGCGATGTGGACGAAAAGAGTAAAGCCTTAACAGTTATCTCTTGTGAACTTGCCAAACAGGGTCAGTTAGAAGCAGCTGCATCGGTAATGCAGGACGCCCTTGAAACCGCCCGCGAAATTACTGATGTGAACGAAAAGATTAATGCCTTATCAGCTATCTCTGGTGAACTTGCCAAACAGGGTCAGATAGAAGCAGCTGCATCGGCAATGCAGGATGCCCTAGAAACCGCCCGCGGCATCAGTAAGGAGTATATGAAGAGCTTTGCCTTAAAAGCTATCTCTAGTGAACTTGCCAAACAGGGTCAGATAGAAGCAGCCCTAGAAACCGCCCGCAGTTTGAGTAGCGAGATTGACAAGAGTATAGCCTTTACAGCTATCTCATGTGAACTTGCCAAACAAGGTCAGCTTGAAGCAGCTGCATCGGTAATGCAGGACGCCCTTGAAACCGCCCGCGGCATCAGTGATGAGGAAAAAAAGAGTGATGCCTTATCAGCTATCTCTAGTGAACTTGCCAAACAGGGTCAGATAGAAGCAGCTGCATCGGCAATGCAGGATGCCCTGGAAACCGCCCGCGGCATCAGTAACGTGTATATGAAGAGCTTTGCCTTAAAAGCTATCTCTAGTGAACTTGCCAAACAGGGTCAGATAGAAGCAGCCCTAGAAACCGCCCACAGCATCAGTGTTGAGAGTCATAAGAACAGCGCGCTATCAACTATCTCTGGTGAACTTGACAAGCAGGGTCAGCTAGAATCAGCTGCAGCTGTAATGCGGGACGCCTTGGAAACCGCCCGCAGCATCAGTGATGAGTGGCAAAAGAGTAATGCCTTATCAGCTATCTCTGGTGAACTTGCCAAACAGGGTCAGCTAGAATCGGCGCTCGAAACCGCCCGCAGCATGGGTGATGAGTGGCAAAAGAGTGATGCCTTATCAGCTATCTGTAGTGAAATTGTCAAACAAGGACATCTAGAATCGGCGCTTGAAACCGCCCGCAGCATCAGTGATGAGCGGGGAAAGAGTGATGCCTTATTAGCTATCTCTAGTGAACTTGCCAAACAAGGTCAGCTAGAAGCAGCTGCATCGGCAATGCAGGACGCCCTGGAAACCGCCCACTGCATCAGTAACGAGTATATGAAGAACGTTGTCTTAAAAGCTATCTCTAGTGAACTTGCCAAGCAGGGTCAGCTAGTAGCTAGCGAGTCTACAGGATTGGAAATTTCTGTAATTGCAGTACGTCAAAGTTTGTGGAAAAAGATTGCCGAAGCGTACAGTAAAAAGTATGATTGGCAAGACGGTTTACAAGCAGTTCACAGCCTCCAAAGTGATGAAGCACGTTCTTTTTACCTCAAAGGATGGACTGACAACCTGAACGTTATTGATGTAAAGTCTGAAACGCTCTCGCAATCCCTTCCTCTTTTGGTCAATGACACTGAAAGTATCGAGGGATTGCTTCAGAAATATGCCCAGCACCAGATGTTTTTTGGAAATCCAACACCTGCCGTCCAATCACGCCTTAACCGTTCACTCAACATTCAGTGGTTATTGGATATTTGTCAACGGTTCTCTAAAGAACAAATTCCGGAAAAATCCTCGAGCAACTTGAACTCGTGGATTGATGAATTCTCAGATCCTGACGACCGTGATGACATTCGTACTTGGGCAGACAAGGTAGCCGACGGGAACATGACGGAGGAAAAGTTCCAAGCAAAAGTGCAGGCGCTATTCTAAATTACCCCCTGATTAATCCACTTTGTGTGAATTATCCAACGGGTGCCACACAGTGCATTGGTATTTCAATAACAGCATTGTCCTTAGAAGAGATACAAGGAATCCCCCAGGAACTGCATACCCCGTAGGGATTATCTGTGGCAATCTCCAAAATTGTTCCCGCCTCTACTGAATCTTCAATCCAATGAAATTCTTCTTGCAAGCGGGTTCTTTCTAATACAACGTACTTACAACCTTCAAAGAAGCTCCGTTGATGGGGTATCGGGAACGCGGCCGGTCTATCGGGCCCCTGCCAATTAAAAACAATTTCCATGGACAATGCATCGTTGAACTTCAACTCATCTCTTCTGCCCAGAGGCATTTCATTAATCAAGAAACGGCGGGTTCCATAGATTTTTCGATAATGTGCCCAACTGAATTGAGGAGCATTGATGTCAATATATTGATTCCAAAAACTCCAAGCCCATTGAAGCTTGGAATCGAAATCAAGGCAGTTGTAATTTTTCAATGTCATCTATAAATTGCAACAATTAATTGATTTAATCTCTCGGGGGGAATACAAGTCTAGCATATGCTGACGACTTACATTCCAAGGGTAATATCAAGTCCCGCAACTACAGCTTATATTTTGGCAATGTTTGACTAAACTTCATAGGAGGAATAACCACGATCATCCCACTTATGTTTACAATTAACACATCGCCATTTTTCTGTCCAACTCGATGATCTCTTGGTTATTGGTACTGTTCTGTCAATTGTTCCTATTTGCTCACCTTTAGAGTTCTTAACAACATCAGATACTGTCTTTGTTGTGTTAAAAGTGTGAGAAGAATAACCCTCAGTCCCATCGCTTTTGCGTACAAACCATTTCTTGCATTTTGGACATTTGCTAACATATCCGTTATACCATTGCTCTAAGAGGTACCAACCACCAGCTGAAAATATTATAAGAGGTACCCAATCACCTAGTCCTGAGTCTGGATCATTTACTACTGAGTCCAAAACATACCAAAACAGGGCACCACCTGGAATTATTAATAGAATCCATGCATCATAATTCTTATATCTGGATGTATTGTTTTCATCTTTCATAAAACTTATTTTTAAGGATTAAATGACAGTTCTGTTGAATTTTATTGTAAGTCTTCAAATAAGTTGCACTTTTAATAAATGAGTGTTGTGACAGAACTAAATGTAGTAATCATTTTTTTATTTATGGGAATGGTCTGCATTGAAAGCTACGGCTTCCATAAAATTGTCGATAATGTGCCCAACTGAACTGAGGAGCATTGATGTCAATATAGTGATTCCAAAAACTCCAAGCCCATTGAAGCTTGGAATCGAAATCAAGGCTGTTGTAATTTGTTAATGTCATATAAAATTTCACCAATTGATTGATTTAATCTTTCGGGGGGAGCACACAGGACTAAGGTGCGTGCACGCTATTAGTGTCGTTAATTTTTTCACTTTTACATAACATTTGAAAATAGAGACCAAGCAGGTCGATTGAATCAGCGCTTTTTTAGCAATCTATAGATTTTGTCAGGAGTATCACGTCCTATCATCTATGAATTGACAATACTTGCAAGTATTTGATTTTTCCGGCATATGTTGCTGACCGAGAATTATATCTATGGCATCTAATGTAGGTTCAATCCAAGTCATGTCCAAATCCACTACAATTAATTTTGCTTCGAATTTCAGATGGCTATCCAATCGTTTATGGCTTGTTATTGCGGTTAAATAAACTAAAAAACCTTTTTCATACATTCTGTATCCATTCCTTTCGAACAAATAATTGTAAAATGAGAGTTGTCTTACATACGAGGTTGCCCATTCAGGCAAGGTAGTTACTGGTTTTTCTTTGGCAGTTGCCTTATAATCAACCACTGCGAATTCACCATTTCCATTTATCCAAATATCATCAATTGCACCGTAGTAAGTACATTTGTGTACGTCATCAAAAAATGAAATGCCACCTTTGAAAGGATTTCTCCATAAATCTAAGTTCGAATGTGCGGCAGGAATAAATCCTGTATTTTGCTGAATAGGATGGGGAGTACCTATTTCACGGAATTCATCAAATTCTTTTTTCAATAACGAATCAACGGCATTATTCAAAGTAAATGGAAGTGTTGATGGTCTTTTCTTCTTCAAAATGACGTCTGCATAAAAGCAGCGGGGACATTCTATGAATAGTTCTACTTTTGATCGAGAAAGACGCATGATTTCAGTTTTCATTCTTTGAACAGCTTAAAAATATAGATTTTTTATAATGAAAGAAATAGAGATTGTGATCGACAGAAATGGTCTAGAGAAGAAAATCATCATTTCTTCGGGTTTGATCAGTTTTGACAATAGTGATGATTCAATCAATAGCAAATATGATGTTTCAACAATTGTTGTTGCAGCCAATGGTGATTTTCCCCCGCCTTTTGAAAAAGGGAGTAAAGTTCTTCGTGAGATAAGAGCATCTTCCAATCGGGAATTGAAACATTGGAAGCGTATTATTCCGTTATGGCACAAAGATGTTGATTTTTTTAAATTCAATATTTCAATGTCTGAATTGTCCAAGCAAGGTGATAAAGTGGAAAATTGGGGTCTGTGGATAAGTGAAAGTAATATGGATGATACCTTCCCCAATATCGTTGTCTTCAATTTCCCCCTATGGATGCTAGCTCAGTCCTTTCAAAATAAGGAAGTTGACAAAGACCAGTTTGAAATTTTATTGTCTCAAACCTATAGAATTATCTTGTCATGCTTAAGTGCATTCTTGTCGTTTTATTCTCAAGTAAATAGAGTCGGTTCCAATCAGTGTATCGCGCTTTCAGATATTGGTAATAATCTTATTGATAAAAAGTTGATTGCCAATCTTGGTCATGATGAATTTTCGGAAGACAATCTCTACAAGTTGAGAATCAGGATATTTACAGAAGTATTGAGTGATTGGATTGCTAGAAATGACCAATTTAATAAGGCAATAATCAGTTATGGTGGAGGCATTCGGACTGATTTAATTGAGAGGGCATGGGATTTACAAGCGGCGGAAAGTAAAGATGACAATGCGGAATTCGGGGACGCGCTGAAATTGCGTAGTACAAATGTGGGTATCTTAATTTCTTTAGCTAATTCTACCAAAAGCAAATCACTGGTAAATCTAATTCAAATGTCCCGAGATTCTTTTCAATCGAACTTTCCATCTCTTGCTGCCGATTTAATTCAGAGCAGAACGCTAGTTGAGGGGATTTGTCTTGAACTATGTAAAAAATATGATTTAAAACCAAAAAGCGGAAATCTGTTCGCCTATATAGAGCGATTGGAAGAAAACAAAAGAATTTCACCATGGGTACTCAGCTATTGTCAGGTTATTAGAGTACTTGGAAATGAAGCCGCGCATTATAAGGAAAAAATTGAAAGAAGGCCAGAAATGCCAGTAGGAAAGGATCTTATTGTTATTCATGCAGCCCTTAACCGCATTCTATCATTTTGTATCGATGAAAAGATTTGATAAAATTTGGGTCAGTTTTTTTAACGACCTTAAAAATGTACATCCTCACTCGTCTGTTTGCCTCGAGGAAATCTTTCATCTGATCAATAGTCCGAAATGGGAAAAAGAAATAGCAGAGTGCAAAGAAGACTCAATCAATAAGCGGAAACTACCAAGTTTTACTCCAACTGGTGTATTCAATATGAGAAACAACCAAGGACTTACGAGGTATTCTGGAATCATTTGTTTGGATATTGATCATGTCAATGATCCTATGGCATTGAAAGAAAGATGTAAGGGGATTACTTGGGTATGGTGTTCATTTATTACACCAAGTGGTAGCGGTTTGAAAGTTTTCGTGAAAACACAAACACATCAGGATGATTTTAAATGGATTGAAGCTGAAATTGCAGTTTCATTTTATCATTTGACAGGCTTCATGAGGGATGATAGAGCCAAAGACCTGGCTCGACTGCAATTTGTCAGCCATGATCAAAATCTATATCTTAATAATGATGCAATATATTTTGAGAAAGGGAGTCATTAGCGCTATTGGCCCTTAGTTGGCATAATTTGTTTATTTAACAGATGGCGCATTACCCTTAATCGGCATTTGTGTTTGACTCCCTTAATTTTTTATAAGATAAGAATTTTAAATGAACTGAGGGCAGTGAAGGTAAATCCTCTTCATTCAAACCAGCCTTTCTTATACATGATCTAATAGTTCCATGAATAAATCTATCAATTTGTTTCCATTGGCCGATATCCTCACATAATGAGTACCATCTCAGTCTGACCTTGTTTCGGCCTGAAATAAATTCATCAATTTCCGTGATCAATTCGGAAATCACCTCGATTTTTTGGCTTCTATCGCCGCATTGCTGCAGTTTGAGGGCACATGCCTTTTGGATTGATGTAATCGGTTTAAATGTTTGGGCAATCTTTTCCGGATTGATGGATTTCTTATCGGGATAATGTATCAGTCCAAGCCAATTTAATCCGTCTTCGAACTTTACAATTTCAGTCTTGCTTTGGGACAGATACAAGCCTAGATTTTTTACTGTAAATCTGAGTTTTTCAAGCTTTATTTTTGATTCGACAAGATCATCACAAACAATTACAATGTCATCCACATATCTGAAGTATCCAGAATCGGAATTGAAATCCACATCAATTTGTATGGCATAAAGCTCTGCAAGAAGGGAAGAAATGCTTAATCCTTGCGGCAATCCTTTAAAATCATTGATTTCATCTGATCCTTGCATGAAAGAGTTTCTGATCTTTAATGATTCACTCCAATTTTCCAAAAGTTGGATGATTTCAGTTCGGATGCCGTATTGTTTACAGTTGGCTATTGCAAAATTACGGGGAATAGAATCGTAAAATTGGGCAATATCAGACTTTAGGACAAATACGTTCCTTTTATCTTTCATGTGTAAATCAAATTGCCTGACATAGGCATAGGGTGATTTCAGGGTAACACCAATTGCATTAAGGTTTAAATGGCTTGAGATTTCATCGTGGATCATGCGAAGAACGATTTGGTCTCTCAATCTTGGTATATGCAGCATTCTAACTCCTCCTTCTGTCTTGTTTTTTAGGATGCGTAACAGAGGTGCAAATGAATAGGGAATCGTGCCTTCGCACGGCAGCAATTTGCGGTATATTTCGTTTATTGAATTGCTAAGATTTTTTTCGAACGAATCGGAACTGACACCATCCAAGCCGATGGGCAATTGTTTTTTTCTATCTAAATATTTTTTGTTTTTTAAATCAAGGTATGTTTTGAGAATAGTCTCTTTTGAAAAAATTTCACTCATTGGAATGCAAAGCCCTTTGAGCCAGTTTGCCCATTTGTACAATTTCAGGCACAATCATATGCCAGCTTCGTTCATTATAGTGAAGCATCGTCCTTTGTCGCCGATCGGTCCACCCAAATGGATGATCGGGGGCATCAGTCAGCCTGAAAGAACCGAAGGAACATTCCTGTTCGCAATTTCCTATCGAGGTTGCGAAATCTTCAGTGAAGAAGGATGCCATGTACTCAGTTTCCTCTCTTGTAACTGGTAGTCTAATTTTTGGACATTTTTTTATATAATCGAAGCCCAATAAAAGAACAAAGCCGTTGTTGTCTTTTTTAAAATCAATCATACATATTTTTATTTGATGAATAATGCTGGGAATTTAACATAAGATTCGTTTATGCTCAAAATTTTCTAAATTTCTGTAAGCCTTAGATGCAAAATGAATTATTGCCGTATCCTTTACTGCATAATCCTTATAAAGTGTAACACTATTCTCGTACCAAACCGCACCAATTGTATGAGAGCTCACGTTGTTCATGAAGTGGTGTTAGGCGGGTTGGTTCCTTAGGGGTTGTTTTTACTAGGGTTAATGTAGACAAAAAAATATTAATCAGCATTCGCCCGGTTGTAAATTGTTTACGCAGGGTGTTAACGCCTGTTTTTAGACCAACTGCCTGGAAACCATTTTTGACCCTATAGTTCCATGAGTACGGCAGGGACAATATAAAAGTATACAACTATTCCCGAATCTACCATACCTCAATGCGACTTCGGGCGGAACGCCACCGCCAAACTACGAACCAAGAAAAAATAAATCAACCCCAAGTATCAAATATGACAAGACCTATCTTGCTCTAGATAACGGGGAGCACGACATGCTTTCAGGTCAAAGATTTTAAATAGCGGAGTTAATTTTTTCTTAGTTCTGATAATATATAAGTTTAAAACGTCTATTGATACAGAAAATTCTAACATTATCGTTTTTTAATGAGAGGATAAAATAAAACTGTTACTAAAAAGAATGTTAGGATTGGAAACCAAGTAGTTGGTCCTTTCAAATAATCTATCAATCGCACTTCTCCGTTGACAAAAATGTAGTCAAAAATAAATGAGATGAATCCGGTAATTCCTAAAACGCCTAGAATCAAACTCATTTTTTCGTTCCGGCTTGAATCTTCACGGTCTCTTTCATCTTGTAAAAATTCAAACAAATCCTCTAGTGAATCACTAAACATCTCGAAGTCAATTTCACTGCTAAATTTTTGTAAAAAATAAGCACGCATTTTCTCAATTTCATTGTAATTAGAAATTGGGACTTTTGAACTGAATTTGATGAGCAAAAAGTATTTTCTGAGTTCTCTTATACTATCTATTTTATTAGAATTTTTTATCCCTTTTCGGGGATTAATTCTTATTTCACTTTCAGACGCCAGAAGTCGATAGGATATGTCCGTAAATGCTAGTTTGGTAATAATACCCTGATAGAGAATTGGCGCATATTTTTCATGCAATTTTTGTGCAGTGAGTCCTTTTTCTAATATTACAAAGCCCTCGTTCATTGCAAAAGATTTAATTCTCGGATCAGTATACAGTTTCATATCACTTTGAACGTTGGTTGATTCGCCCTTATTTTCTCCAACAATTCTTATTGCGTCGTATGCCTTAAGGAGGAAGTCTTCTTTACTTAAGTCTATAGAATTGTAATCAATTAAATGCAAACGGCCTAATTTATTCGAATAGAACTCAATATTTTCTAATAGATGAGGCGTATCAGAAAATTCATCATTTATAATATCAGACCATGATTTGTATTCTGAAGTATTATTCTTTGTTTTTATTAAGTTTTCGTTTCTTCCGTATATACGATTCTTTTCTAATCCTAAAAATCTTAGTTCATAGAAGTACGAGATTTCACTCAAAGGATCATCACTTAGTGATATCCAATCGAAATGGAAAATAAAAACTCCGGTTTGTTGCTCTGGAAATGCAAGCATGGTAACATGAAAATCTTCTAATTCGATATTTTTATCACCTCCAATTAGAAATTGTGTTTTTATGGGATATCTAAGAATTATGGCATCATCAAGATTTAGAATATCACTTTTTAAAAAACGAAAATATCGATCCTTTCCATATTTAAAAAGGGTATCAGGAGTTTTATTATTTTTGTTTACATCAAGCGGTACTTTTCGAGTTAGACGGAAACTAGTGAAGAGTAAGGATTTGTTCACCATACGAAAATTTTCTGCAGTTGTCGTGAATTTATTTGGGCGTTGTTAAATTACAATTTTATTTTGTGGCGGAACTATATGCTGACATTGTGTATGTTCGGTCAAGATCTGAGTTTTGTAATTTGAACGGAGTTGCTTGAGTAATGATTAGTAGATGTTGAGTTTGCAATGAGTTTTGTTTATTCTAATGCCGCCGTAAGTACCCCGCCCCACGCACTTGACATCTATGACGGCACTCAAGTTTGCGGAACCAACGTACATTTAGAATAACGATGACAAATTCGAAGAGCCCCGTCCAGGTTTCAGTTCCATCAGGGACCGTAGCTCTCCTTTTGAACGTGGTGATGCCATCCAACCGTGAACAAGGCGGTGTTAAAGATCGCTATAAGTTAGTTTTTTACAGGAATAATGTGGGGATGAAGTCCCGTGCGGTTTTGTTAAAAGGCCCCAAGGTTGTTACCGTTGCGTCGCCAAGTGGGGGCATTTCATGGGTAATCTCCTTTAAGTTGTGGTCAATGGCCGTTAATGCTGTTCGTCTGGACTTCCCAGTAAGTATTGATAGTCCGATTATACCGTTTGCTTTAGAACTTCAAAAGTTCAGCGGTATATATAAGATACCTCAAGCGCCAGGCTTGAACTTGGTTGATGTTAAACGTCCAATTTTCAACGCCATAAAAGTTTTGCCATCATGTAGTCTCAATGCTATTGAGTTTAATCCGAAGTCAATAAAAGTCATTTTAGATACAAGCCATAGTCGTATTTTTAAGTCAAATCCAAACAACGCAAAGCTCCTCAAACAGTATGAATCAAGCAGAATATTTTAATCACGACCCAAAGTCCGTCAGTTGGTTTACTAGATTTTTATGGTGGTGTGCAGGTGCAGACCAGTATTTCCTTTTACGTTCTCCTAAGCAGGATGGAGTGAAGTATGCGGGTATCGGAGGAATTGTGTTAGCCACAGGTGTGTTGGCAATGGCTTCCGGAGGTTTTGCCTTTACAACAGCTTTTGGCCCCAAAGGAATGGCTGGTTCAGATCTCATGTCTTCCATAGGTTTCAAAGTTGCGACGGTTGCCTTTGCCATTTTTTGGGGATTAATGATATTTAATCTCGATCGTTTCATCGTTTCAAGCACAGGTAAGGGTGACGGGACCGACAGTATCACTTGGAAAGAATTTCGTCAAGCAATTCCTCGTATAATCATCGCTCTCATATTGGGTTTGACCATTTCAAAGCCACTTGAGATTAAGATCCTTGAAACTGAGATTAACGTGGAGCTCAGGAAGAAGCAGCAAGAGAAGTTAGCTGAGTTCAATGAGTCAACCAAAAAGCAGTACCAATATGAAATAGATCGAATCGATGCTGATCTTTTGAAAATTGAAACGGATCGAAACGTAATTGTTGACCGTCAAAAGGCAGCAGAGCAAGAGTACATTGATCAAATGCAGGGGCGTTCAGGTGCGGTAGGTTATGGCCCGAGAGCTAAGCAATTAGAATCTTTGAAAGATGAAAAAACAAAACAGGTAACGGAGTTTGATGACCGCACGAAGACTCAAGTTGAGAACTTAAGAAAACAGCGACAAAAAAAGCTGGAAGATTTAGATCACGAATTAAATGTTACGAATCTTAACCAGGCGCACAATCTAGACGGACTTTTAGCTAGGATGGAAACCAGTCATGATCTAAGTCCTCTTATGGGTTTCATTCTGACATTAGTCTTTCTTTCAATTGAGATGGGTCCAATCTTCTTCAAGATGATGATGACAAAGGGTGCCTATGATTATATGGTTGAGAATTTCAACCTGCGACAAAACATAGAAAATGGAATCATTCGAGAAGAACATCTTTATGAAGGTAAGAACGGGGCACTTTTAATGGAGAAGTACAGATACCTCCAAGTAGAAGCCATCCAGAAAGAGAAGGAAGAAGCCTTAGAAGCACAGAAAGCCTTAACCACTGAAATTGTAGGGTCTTGGAAAAATGCTCAACTCAAAGAACTTCAAAACAACCCGAACGATTTCCATCAAACTACGAAGTCATAGAAAATGAACTTCGGCGTCTTTGTGTTGGGACTCGAGTTGTCTGAACTTGAGAAGTGCGATGCCGTTGAGCGTTCACTGTATCATTTTGTGGGCATTGGTTTTTGGATTTTTCTAGTACTTGCATCCGTTTCGGGAGCTGTAAATCTCTACTACATTGACGACCGATTGATGGTAATTTTAGCGGGAGCGGTAGGTTTTCCCTTGTTGCTAGGGTTCCTTTATCGAATTCTATTACTCAGCGTCAAAAGGCCTCCTCGGTTTACAGCTAAAAAGTGGTTTTTGCGATGGATTCCTGATCTAGGAACTTTTGTGCGTTTAGCAGTAGTCTTTGTGCTCACCTTGTTGATTGCAATGCCCATATCAGGTATTATGCAATATGAGCGAGTTGAAAAAGTGGCGCAGGATAAGCGAGATGAAATAGGTCGCCTTACTCTAAGTGAGAATTCTTCTAGAAGTTTTGCGGCTAGTATTCAATCTGATATAGATGCTAGCGAGCATACTCACTATCCCGTTGCAGTTTACACTGATTTACTTCAAACTGGTCTGACCCGATTTGTGATTTTCATGATTGGTATGTTAGTATTCTATCCCTTGCTTCTTCTACTAATTCTTAAGTTTTTACCAAAATTCACCTATCAAGACGCTCAGAATACACGTGTTGAACTAAATGCTCGGCAAGAATACCAAGAATTAGAGTCGTTAATGGTTGGCCAGTTTTCCAAATTTGGAGCAGTTGCTGTATTTCCTCACAACAGTGCCTTTGAGGATTATCCGATTAACTCGTTGAAGAAACCAGAATTAGTCGTTCGAGTTAAAAATGACGCTGAACTTTTGAATATGCTATGGCAAAGCAAATAAAGTACAGCTACTATAAGGGACAGTTTAGGTCCCAATTTTCCCTTGGGGATCATTCAGAGTATGGCTCTGGACGGCGTAAACTGCATGAACTCATCCTAGAGCCAAAGTTTCAGTTATTCAATGCTGAGCCTATTACCCCTGAGGATTTTGAAAAGCAAATTCGGTGCAATACGGTTGAAGCAAAGTGTGAGTGCCATCTGCATTCTGTTAAAGATTTTCATGTTGTGAGGGTTTTTAATCGAGATTTTATCGAAGTGTTCCCGGGTGCAGAGACCAAGGGGGGTAAGTACCTGTATTTTGATTCATTTGCGGCTTTCTACACCTATGATGGACTGAGATCCAACAGTGGCGTTGGTGGATTTTATGCTAAGGATGTAAAATCAGGCAAGTTTACCGGTGAGGGCTTCGTTCGAATAATTGAAGACGAAGAGTTGGTTAATGAGGCCATCCTTCAAAAGGTAAAATCAGTTAGGCCCTCTAATAAACTCTTAAATCTTGTAGAACCATCAAAAGGTTGCTTCAATCGTAAATCTAACGTTTTAGGTAGTGCCTTAGGGTCAACCCAACAACCAAGGGGATGTTTTAATCGTCGATTACCTTTTGGTGGGGCTTCGGGTGTTGGCGGCCCTTCTACAGCGGGTGGTTGCTTTAACGCAGCTCAACAGCCAGGGGGGTGTTTTTCAATGGGATGGCTTGGTCGCATTCTTGGGCTACTTGGTCTTCTAGCATCGCTGCTGTATTTACTTTCAATGCTCAGAAACTGCAATAGAACCTCGGGAGATCAAGTGGTGTACATCCACGATACGGTTGTGGTTGAGGTAATCAAAGAGCGCGTTGATACCTTGGAAGTGGTTAGAATTGACACGGCTAAGTTTCTCCAAACGAATAAAGTAGAGACTACAGACATGGTTTCTCTCCCCAATGTGCAATTTGAAACAGACAAGGACATTTTGGTCCCGGGTTCTTTACCAGACATTCAAAAACTCGCAGAATTTTTGAATAAAAAAGAGTACATCAAAGCCGTGATTATGGGTCACACGGACAATGTGGGTGATTCAATCCGCAATGTGGATTTATCTAAAAGAAGAGCTAGAGCTGTTAAAGAAATGCTCGTGCGACTGGGTGTTGAATCATCAAGAATTCAGACCGAAGGTTTCGGTCCATCTGAGCCAAGGGCATCTAACTCAACCCAAGAGGGTAGATTGATGAATCGTAGAGTCGAAGTAAAGCTTACAAATACTGTCCGTGAGACTGAGGAAACCGTTGAACTTAAGAAAAATGACTAAGTACTTCAAGGCAAAGTTCTTCGGGGTGGCTAAGCGGAAGAGTCATCAGGTCGCGGCAGGAGGGAAGGTTCAGTTTTACAAGCCCAAGTTCGAGTTTGTAGAGTTAACGGAATGGCAGGAGGTGGCTTTACCCCGTCTCAATGAGATTAAAGTTGGCCCCTACTGGGAATACAAATCAAGTGGTTTATTTGGTTCTGGATTGAATATTTACCTTAAGCAGGGTGAGCAAAGGTTTGAAAACCAAAAGCTCATTAAAGAGGTGGTTTTGATTCCTAGTTTTAGAGATCATAACTCGTCACTGCGACACGTACATGACTTCACGGAAGGTAAGCAAATCAATCTCGATCATACAAGAATTAGCGGTGAAGCATACTTTCAGATAACGCTTCCCAAAGAGGCGCCACAAGCTAAAATCGAGCTAAATCCTAGGATGGGAACGATTGAAGTAGGGGGTGGTTCGTATACCGTTGGAGGAAGCAGTTCGGTGGTTGATGAGCGTGAAACAAGTTTTAAGGATTTCAATACGCGGGTTAATGACCGCGTTTTGCCTCGTTGGAATCGTTGGCTCAATTGGCTCTTGCTTGCCACAGGCCTTGGGCTTATGCCATTTGCTCCTTGGTTGGGTCTTGCTGCTTTAGCGCAGCCTCTTCGCAGTTGGAGTAGGACCACCGGCACATCTCAAGGCTCAGGCATTTCGTTTATATGGCTTCTTTTAGCTGCACTCGTAGTCGGATTTGCATTCTTTATAGGCTCTCCCTATGCTTGGCCATTAGCGGTAGTCTTCCTTCTTATGATGATTGTTCGCAAAGGAGCAAAGCAAGGCTGGGTGGTAGCTGCGGTGGTTTTGTTTATACTTCTGGCCCTATTGGCTCTATTACCAATGCTAACAGAACGCTTAACCCCTAAAGAGGACGAGGATGCAAAAAAGGCCAATGTGAAATCCCGTCGCGAAAAAAAGGAAGGCAGCGGAGAAATTATCTCAAGACATTCCATCGAATGGCCCTACCCGCAACGCACTAATTTAAACCTCATGCAGTACGCCACGGCC
>Ga0209107_10000504_pt1 | contig 22710 bp, 19 predicted proteins | sample LakErihyJuly2011_2_FD_187460 | JGI IMG/M metagenome (GOLD analysis project Ga0209107, IMG submission 187460) | Freshwater microbial communities from dead zone in Lake Erie, Canada - CCB hypolimnion July 2011 (SPAdes) (version 2) | ecosystem: Environmental > Aquatic > Freshwater > Lentic >...
TTCATTTTTTCGCCCATTTTTTTAAGATGCCAATTTGCCAATTTATTGAAAGCTGCTGTTTGAAAATAACGTTTTGCTTCGCTGTTCAAATAGCCTTCTTTATCTACGATAACCGGGAAGATAAAATCATCGTGATTGGCATTTTCCTTTTTGTATTTTTCTAAAATATCAATAGCCACTTTTCCAATTTTGAACTGGTGTACTCTTCCAGTTTTACGAATGTGTTTTTGAATTTTATGTTCAGCTTCATTGTAATTTGAATATTGCATTTCGATAACATCACTAAAACGTAATCCTCCTGCATAAATAGAGAAAAGGAATAAATCTCTCCACATCATAGCTTTTTTGCCTTCTATTAGCTTTAATTGGGTTAAATCGTCAATCTGGACTTTAGTAAGAAATAGTCTTTTAGAAGAACTGATTTTGAGGGTTATTTTGCTAAATGGAAACATTGTTTCTGGAATTACTTCTTCACGAATGGCATCTCTGAATATTGTTCCTAGTACAATTATCGAAAGTCGTTGTGTTGTATCTCCGTTACCTAATACATTGCCTAAATGAAATTTATAGTCGTTTAATAAAGCAACGGTAATTTCATCAAAATATACATCCTTTGTTCCCATATATTTTTCAAATTTATCAACCTGAGAAGTGTATGCTTTGTAAGTGGAATAAGAAACAGTGCTTTTTATTTTCTCTAATCTCTTTCTAGCATATTCAAAAAAGTTTGGCACTTCTTTTCCCTTTATGGCTTCTTTGAGCTTTTTAACTGATACTGTTTTTATTTTGCGTTCCATATCGGCAACCTGACCTTCAGCATCTGCAATCTTTTGAGATAATGCAGCATTCATTCGGGCACTGTTGGAATGGTTCTTTTTTACTTTCTGCTTTGCTTCATCCCACTCGTTCTCTTTGAGCTTTACTCCAGCAGTGATAAATTTCGTTTTTCTATCTTTTATAATTCGGATATACAAAGGGCTGTGTCCTGTTTGATCTACCTGGTGAGTTCTTAAAATTAGTTTAATTGATGCCATAAAGTTAGGAATTTAAAAATGTTATACTACTTTTGTAAAGTAATGCAAACGAGTGAAAGTATTGTAAATACTAGGTTTTCATTCGGGTGCATCGTGATACGAAGGTACAACATTGGGTACAACAAAACAAGTATTTCGTTGCTTTTTTGTGCTTTATTCTGCTTTTACTAATTTCACAATGTCAATGAATACAGCACTTTAAGTGCAAATGGGAGGGTTGAATGAAAAGTTGTAGATAACTTGTATATATGCGATATAAAACTTCGTATATACACCCATAATTGGGTAGATTGGCGCTATAAAGTAGCGTATTATTAACAAATATAAAAATAATAATTGTATTACAAATCATCAAAAAAGACTTTTAATTTGCTGAAAGTTTTTTACTTCTAAAATACTTACACTGTCAATCAAAACCCCTCAAAAACACCCAGTCCAAATAAGGCAAAGTCGTATTTTACTGGATCGTTTGGGTCGAGTTCTCGGAGTTTGAAATCGAGTTCTGCCACCGCTTTTCCGTCGTTTTGTTTTCGAGTGAGTAAGCCTAATTTTCTGGCTACATTGCCGGAGTGCACATCCAAGGGGCAGGAAAGGAGTGAGGGCGAAATACTTTTCCAAATGCCTAAATCGACGCCTTTATTGTCCTGGCGACACATCCACCGCAAGTACATGTTGATGCGTTTTGCTGCTGAGCCGTTCATTGGGTCTGAAATGTGTTTCAGGGTTCTATTTTGATGTTCGATTGCGAAGAAAATTTTTTTGAACTCTGAGATGCTTTGTTGCATAGAATTCGTCCCGATACCCCGGGATTGGTGTTTGGCGAAAGCTGCTTCAAGACCGCCGTGATTTTTGTAAATATGTTGCAAACCTTTTATAAAACTAGCAAAATCTTTGCCGTTGAACGTTCTGTGGACAAAAGTTTCCAACCGTTCTAAATCCTTATCAGCATGCGACATCACAAAATCATAAGGGGAATTCCCCATCATATCCATCATTTTGTGGGCATTTTTGATAATCATTTTGCGATTGCCCCAAGCGATGGTGGCGCTCAAAAATCCTGCAATTTCAATGTCCTCTTTTTGTGAAAACAAATGCGGAATTTGTACGGGATCACTCTCGATGAAATCAAAGGTGTTGTATTGGACGACTTTTTCGTCAAGGAAGGATTTTAATTCGGAATTATTCATTTATGATGCTGTTCTTTGCATAGAATCCATCACCTAAATTAGATTAATTTAAAAGTCATGAATTCGATTAATTTCTTTTCCAGTATTTTAAAATACAATATAATGCACGAAATCCATCTTTCCATCCTATTTTTTTTCCTTCGGCGTATGTGCGGCCATAATAGGATATACCGACTTCGTAAATTCTAATTGCAGGTATTTTTGAAATTTTAGCAGTTATTTCGGGTTCAAACCCAAATCTTTTTTCTTTTAGGTTGATGTTCTGAATAATTTCTGTTTTAAATAATTTATAGCAAGTTTCCATATCTGATAAATTTAGATTTGTAAACAAATTAGAAACCATTGTTAAAAATTTATTACCTACTGAATGCCAAAAAAATAAAACTCGATGGGGATTGCCCCCTATAAAACGAGATCCATATACCACATCTGCAAACCCATCAATTATTGGTTTTAACAAAATGTTGTATTCATTTGGATCATATTCTAAGTCTGCATCTTGAATTATTAAGTAATCCCCTGTCGCTTTTTGTATGCCTATTTTGATTATTGCACCCTTTCCGCGATTGTATGTGTTTTTTATGTAGATTATGTTTACATCTGTGTTTGCTGATTTGAAATCGAGAATTAGATTCTCAGAGTTATCTGTAGAACAATCATTTATGATAATTATTTCCTTTTTAATATTATGAATTAATGCAACATCCTTTATCTTTTCCAGAATATGAAAAATAGTATTGGATTCATTGTACACGGGTATTATTATAGAAAGCTTACTCATTTATTTCATTTTTTGGGATGTTCTTAGAATAAAATCCGTCACCCAAATTGGATGTTCTAAGTTGAGGTACAAAGTGGTATTTGTTTTTTAAATAGTCTAGGTGAACTTTGTTGATACAGGGTAATTTTCCATTAGCTGTACCATAAAAGAAAAAATTTTCTGTAGGAGAATAGTAGTCTAAATTATCTTCTGTAATTTTTTCGAATTTTATTTCGGAATATTTCGAATTTTTTTCGGGAAGAAAAATTTGAGAAAGGCTTATTTTTTCAAATTCTTGATTGTATTTGTTTTTTGTTAACGTTTTTAAATCGATAAAATAAATTGAAATAACCGGCAGTACTGCTGCTATAACCACTATTCCTTTTACCAATTGATAATTTATTTTTAACTTATTTAAAATATCCGAAAACACTAAAGCTGTTAAAAAAATAAATTCTAGTAAAAAGAAACGAAATTGGGGCGAGGATAAAAAAACAACAATAAAATGGATAAGAAGCAATACATACAAGACTTTATATTCAAAAAAAGTTCTTATGTTTTTAGTAAAAGGTGCCACAAAAAACAACAAAAGGATGCCAATATTAAAAATACGATTAATACCTTCAAGTTGAATCCAAATAGAGAATTTTTCCAAAACGGATAAATTATTCAAATTTGAAACCGACGAAAATTCATGATTTTGAATAGCATGATTGAATGCATTCACCATTATTTCAGGTGCTATCCAGTCACAAGAATACTGAAAATAAGTCAGGGAAAAAAGCGGATAACCGGTTAATATGGTATTTTTAGCAATCCAGAGAGCAGTAAAAATAAAGAGGGTTGTAACGAGAAAAATCCTTATTTTTTTTTCTTGATAAAATTGATAAACTAATAACAAAGCAAGTGGAACTATGGTAATTTTTAAGAACATTAAATAGGCTAGTACTACTATAATCGTTTTCTGATTTTCAATAGTTTTTGTATCTTTTAAAAAAAGATAAAATAGTATTTGAGCTATTAAAAACAGGGGTAAATCTGGTGATGGCGAATTGATGAACTGATACGAAAGTAAGTTAAATAGAAGCACAAATCCAATCCAGTGAAACTGTTGATTCTGTCGCCAGTTTTTGTCAAATTGAGCTAAAAAATAGTAGGAACATACCATAAATAAAAAACCATTGATGTCATTGATTCGATCGGTTAAAAAGTTAAAGTTAAATCCTGATTGTAGAATGTGCCAGCCCGATGTTTGTCCAAAAGAAATATTCAAATTAGCTATTCCTTTTACAAAACCATATTCATTTAGCCATTTTATAGTTTGTATGTAATAGCTCTCGTTATCCAAAATAAAGGGGAATTGAGCAGATTTTAATAATGTTGAAATAAGTATTAGCAATAAAATTATTTTCAAATAAGCTGAAAGTTTTTTAAAATCATTCAAAAAAGTGGCGATTTTATCTACTATTTCTTTTCTATATTTAAAAGTCAATAGGGTCACTAAAGTAAGATTTCCAATAAATACAGTTAAGTCAATAGCTAAAAAAAATGCACAAATGGTTAACAAGACAGTCTGAAAAACCATCCCAAAAAGAATTGTGAATGTTATTTCATTAAAATTTAAACGAAAAATTTTTTCTATGACAATGCCATAAATTAGGAAAAAATAGAAAAGTATAATCCAACTCAGTGCAATTAAAATCATAACTCTTATTTAGAAATCAATCCATCCACCATCACTAATTTTCGATCCGCCATATTAGCTAATTCTTCATTATGGGTCACAATCACGAAGGTCTGCCCAAATTCGTCACGTAATTTGAAAAACAATTGGTGCAAATTTTCTGCCGATGTAGTATCTAAATTTCCCGAAGGTTCGTCAGCAAAAATTACGGCTGGCTTGTTGATTAAAGCTCGAGCAACTGCCACACGCTGTTGTTCACCTCCAGAAAGTTCGTTGGGTTTGTGATTGATTCGATGTGAAAGGCCAAGGTAATCTAGTAATCTTTTGGCTTCTGTTTCCGTTTCTTTACGTGATTTATTGGCAATAAAAGCCGGAATACAAACATTTTCCAAAGCTGTAAATTCTGGCAACAATTGATGAAACTGGAAGATAAAACCCAAATTTAGATTTCTGAATTTGGACAAATTTTTATCATTCATCGTCAAAATATCTTGCTCGTTAATGCGCAATTCGATTCTGTTTTCCCCTGTTAATACTCCATCAAGGGATTGCGGGCTTGGGTGGTCTAATGTTCCAAGAATTTGTAAAAGTGTTGTTTTTCCAGCACCTGAGGCGCCCACGATAGAAACAATTTCCCCTTTTTGAATATGCAAATCAACTCCTTTTAACACTTGAAGTTGGTCGTAATATTTTTGTATATTTTTTGCTTGTATCATATTTTGGAACTGTTTTTACAAAGAAACAAAGTTTTTCGTTACGAATGAAGTAAGTAGTTATTGATTTTATGTACTTCGCACTTCCCACCTCTAACTTCCCACCTCTAACTTCTCACCTCATTTCTTATCTTTGTTTTGAAAAATAGTATATGAAAGAAGAAGTTAGCATCGCGAAAGAAAACAATAAAAAGCGAAATCTTATTTTGGGAATAGTTTTCGACGCTTTAGGGATGTTGTCATTCACAATTCCGCTAATTGGTGAATTTTCGGATGTGGTTTGGGCACCAATTGCAGGATTTTTGATGACTTGGATGTATAAAGGAACCCTTGGTAAAATAAGTGGAATTTTCACTTTTTTAGAGGAAATTATTCCTTTCACAGATTTTGTCCCTTCTTTTACTTTGACTTGGATCTATAATTATTGGATCAAAAAAGAAAAATAATTTAGCTTTTACTTTTAAAAATGAAGCCCAATCCCATACTTCGCAACATTTTTTTTGAAAAAGGGAAGAAGAATTTGGATTGTCCCGAAAGGTAGCCAAAGAATAGTAATACAAAAGGATACAAAGGTAAAATCACCAGTAATCGGACCGGCGTAAACCATAAACCTAAATCTTCCTTACTAATTCCTATTACATTGCAAACCGGTTTTGATAGCCAAGCCGAGGCCGATCCGGTTACCGCAAATACTACAAAAATGATAACCAATTGAAAATTAGAAGTAATTCCCCAACGTTTTTTTAAATTCTCCATTTAAGCTTAAAAAGGATGGCACAAATATAATGACATTATCGTAGTGGGACAAAGCCAAAGAGTTTTTGGTTGAAGGTATTTTGGAAATAAATCATATAGTTGTAAATTAAATAATTGACTTCGTATCCGTAGTTTATATTTCGGTCATAATCGATAGTCATTTCGTATAAATTAGGATTAAAACGTTGGGGTTGCAAAACTCGATTATTCCATTCCGTTATGTAAAATATATTTTTATTTTCCATATACGACTGCGAGTGATAGCCTCGCTGAAAAGATCTGCTGGCAAGCCAACTGCTAAAAGCGGGATCAATAATTATTACTTCGTATTCTAAAGAATCATTAGCTATTCTTATCGTGTCGTTTTTAATTTGTACGACTTTTTTAGTAACTTTAACGGAGTCGTTTTTGCCCGTCAAGTTGATTTCAGGCCCTGAAACAGTTGATTTTGTACTCGTGCAACTAAAGCCTAAAATAAATACAAAAAACAATATGTAGATGTAATTTTTCATAGTAAAAAATTTGAACTATAAAATTACTAAAACAAAAGTTTGATTGCTGATTTTTAACAAAAAAAAAGACTCCGCGTTTTTTGCGAAGCCTTTACCTTTTTAGCTTAAATTTATTATCCCAACAAACTAATTATTTGCGAGGCTAATTCAGTACCAATTCTGTCTTGCGCTTCTCCTGTTGCGGCGCCAATATGGGGCGTCAATGAGATTTTTGGGTGCATCAAGATTGTTATTTCTGGTTTTGGTTCGCTTTCAAAAACGTCTAATCCTGCAAAAGATACCTTTCCAGAATCCAATGCTTTGATCAAGGCGATTTCGTCAATAACACCGCCGCGAGCGCAGTTTACAATTCCCACACCGTCTTTCATAATTGCTAAAGCAGCTTCATCAACGATGTATCCGTCTTGAGCTGGAACGTGTAAAGTAATGAAATCAGATTCTTTAAATAATGATTCTAAAGATTGCGAAACGATTGTTGTCGTAATAGATTGGCCATCGAAAAATTCAACTTTTACATCTACTTTCTCAATAAAACTATCAGCAGCGATCACTTTCATACCAAGTCCTAAAGCCATTTTTGCTGTAGCTTGACCAATACGACCAATCCCAACAATTCCCAAAGTTTTTCCTCTTAATTCAACTCCTTCAGCATAGGCTTTTTTCAAACCATTAAAGTTTGAATCTCCTTCCAGAGGCATATTTCTATTAGAATCGTGCAAGAAACGAACCCCTGAAAGCAAGTGGGCAAAAACTAATTCAGCCACAGATTCTGATGAAGACGCAGGTGTATTTATTACTTGAATTCCTTTGCTTTTCGCATATTCTACATCAATATTGTCCATTCCAACACCACCTCGACCAATAATTTTTAATCCAGGACAAGCGTCAATTATGTCTTGGCGAACTTTAGTTGCACTTCTAACCAATACTACGCTTACGTTGTTTTCGTTTACAAAGTTAGCCACTTGTTCTTGTGCTACTTTTGTTGTAATTACTTCAAAACCTCCTTTTTGTAAGGCTAAAATTCCACTATCGGAAATTCCGTCATTGGCTAATACTTTCATTTATATTAATTTAAAGATTGAATTATCTAAAAATTTAAAGATTCAATCTGGATTATTTTAATGTAGAGATTGAATGATAAAATTGATTTTTTCAAATCTTTCAATCATCCAATTTTTGAATATTTAAATTGATTTTTCTAATGCTGCCATTACATCCACTAAAACTTGCACACTTTCAAGTGGCATAGCATTGTACATGGATGCTCTATAACCACCCACAGAACGGTGTCCCGGTAAGCCCACGATTCCAGCTTCCTTCAACATCGCGTTAAAAGTATCGGTGTTATTCTCATCATTTAGCAAAAAAGTGGCGTTCATAGTAGAGCGATCTTCAACAGCCGCTGTTCCTTTGAACAATGGATTTCTATCAATTTCTCCATAAATCAAAGCCGCTTTTGCATTGTTTATTTTTTCGATTGCAGCAATTCCTCCTTGTTCTTTTAGCCATTGCAATGTCAACAATGATGCGTAAACTGGGAAAACCGGTGGTGTATTGTACATGCTTTCTGCCTTAATATGTTTTGAATAATCTAGCATACTTGGTATGTTACGACCGTTTTTGCCAAGAATTTCTTCTTTGATAACCACAAGAGTTGTCCCAGCTGGACCCATATTTTTTTGAGCTCCCGCATAAATAATGGCAAACTTAGAAAAATCGATATTTCTTGAAAAAATGTCAGAACTCATATCGCACACCATCGGAATATCTAAATCTGGAAAATACTTCATTTGTGTTCCAAAAATGGTATTGTTACTCGTGCAATGAAAATAATCTGCGTCAGCAGGAATAGTATATCCTTTAGGAACGTAGTTATAGTTATCCTCTTTTGAAGAAGCCACAATTACGGTTTCTCCAAAAGACTGTGCTTCTTTTATTGCTGCACTTGCCCAAGTACCTGAATCAAGATAAGCGGCTTTTCCGTTTTCTTTCATTAAGTTGTAAGGTGCCATTAAAAATTCTAAACTAGCACCACCAGAAAGAAATAAGGCGCAGTATCCTTTGTTTTCTAATCCCAGTAGTTCTAGTGCTAAAGCACGAGCTTCATCCATAACGGCAACAAAATCTTTACTTCGGTGCGAAATTTCTAAAATTGACAATCCAGAATTATTGAAATCTAAAATGGCTTGTGCTGATTTTTCGAAAACTTCTTGCGGCAAAATACAAGGTCCTGCGCTGTAGTTGTGTTTTTTCATAGTTTATATTGTATCCCAAAATTAAAGACGCAAATTTCGGAAATAGGACTTGAATAAGCGTTAAATTATTCGAAATAATTAAACAATTTATTACAAAATTGTTAACAAAAACGAAATAGTATCCACATTATCTGCATAATCCCAAAGATTTGGTTTTTGAGTTTGTCCAAATGCAATGCTGTTTTCAACTAGGTCATTACTTACAATACATTGAATTTGATCGCGCTCTGCTTGTAGTCGTAATTGTAAATCCTCTAAAGTATCATAGTATTCGTAAAAAACGCTTGAAATTGGCGAAGCATAACTCGAATCTTCTTTTATGGTCAAAAATCCATTGTCTAATAATTTGAAATTGCTCATCAGGAAAACGGCTTTGTTGTAATCGTAGTTATTGGCGTATTTCTCATAATGAATCACATTTTGATATTCGAAAATAGCTTCAAAAAAAGTAGTAAAAGAATAGCCTTTCGGCACAAAAAGTTTTGAAACATTGCGACAACCTAGTCCAAAGTACCGGAAAATATCTTCTCCTAAAGCAGCTAGTTGCTCCTTAGTTTCTTTTCCATTTAAAACTGCGACTGAATTCCTGTTTTTTCGAATAATGCGGGGTTTATCTTTGAAATAATATTCAAAATATCGGGCGGTATTATTGCTTCCTGTTGCAATGACGGCATCAAAATTTTCGAGTTTTCCTTCAACGAAAGTTATTTTACTTGAAAATTCAGGCTCGATCGCAATCAAATATTTCGCCAAAAAAGGCAACAAAAACTGATCATTAGAAGATGTTTTTATCAACACATTATTTCCGGTTATCAATACCGACAGGAAATCGTGAAAACCTACTAAAGGAATGTTTCCTGCAAGTATGAGTCCTATGTTTTTTGGTTCTTTAGGTTCGCTAGTATAGTTTGAAAGCCATTGATCTAGGTTTTCCTCGGTCAATGCCTTTGCCCAAGATTGAATGGAGAAATAGACGTTTTCTGGAGTGTACCAACCATTATGTGATTGCGAAAGTTGAATTAAATTTTTAAAATCTTCAAAGAATAAATCGTTGTGTAGAACAGAATCTTTTTTAACGCAATCGTTTTCAGAAAATTGGCTTAAAAATTTCCCTAATGCAACAAAAACACTTTTTTTTGTTTCTAATGTCATAATGCTTGTTTATGAATAGTTTTGATTGTAATTTTGCACAAAAGTAATCTATTATCGGCTTTATGCAATAAGCTTTATGCAATAAGCTTACTGCTCAAGGCTTATAGCTTAAAGCAATTTAAAAAATGGCAATAATAATAACAGACGAATGTATCAATTGTGGAGCCTGTGAACCAGAGTGCCCAAATACTGCAATTTATGAAGGGGCAGATGATTGGAGATATAAAGACGGAACTAAAATAAGTGGAAAAATAATTTTGCCATCAGGAGAAGAAGTAGATGCCGATGCTGCTCAAACCCCAATTTCAGATGAAGTTTACTATATTGTTCCTGGAAAATGTACCGAATGTAAAGGATTTCATGACGAACCACAATGTGCTGCGGTATGTCCTGTTGATTGTTGTATTCCTGATGACGAACATGTAGAAAGCGAAGAAACCTTGTTGAATAGACAAGCTTTTTTACACAACGAATAAGTTGTAATTAAAAATTTATAATTAAAAATTAAAAATCCTGAATGTGAGTTCAGGATTTTTTTGTGGAAATAACTTTACCCTATTAAGGCTTGAAATCCTGATAGAAAAATAAAAAGGGCTGTCGATCGATAGCCCTTTTTGGTATTCTTGGTTTAAGGTTTAACTTAAACTAAAAGGTATTAGAATTTGTAGTTCATAGATAAATTAAACATAGTTCCTAATTGACTAAATTGAAAACCATCATAAGTCATGTTGCTATAACGACCATCAAACGTGATTGCCATATCTTCTGCATGAAGAAGTGCTGGGCTGTTTACGATTGCATTAGCAGACGCAGAACCATCCGATGTAATTGTGTATTTAGGCAATACATTCAACAAGTTGTTCACGTTTAATGCAAATGACAATTTACTAGTTGCATTAAAATTAACACCTAAGTCAGTAACCATTTTAGTTTCAAATTCAGTTGATAATCCTGGATTAGAGAAATCTGCATTTTTGAATTTTGTTGGTCCAAAAACAGTATTGTTTAAAGAGAAAACCCATTTGTTAATTTCATAATCTCCTCCAAATATATATTTGAATTTAGGTCTAGAAGTAAACATTAAGGCATCTTGTGTAGCATTAAACACAGTGTTGGTTCCAGCACTGATTGGATTTCTTACCGCACCAACTCTTTCGTTTACTAATGTATAATTTCCAGATAAATTAAGAGATACTTTACCTTCACCTAATTTAATATTTCTGTATCCAGCTACAAAATCTAGTCCAGCAGTTCTAGAATCAATAGCATTTACAAAATAAGCTTGATCATTGATTAAGTTTCCTAATACAATTCTATCTTTCACTTTAATATTATAATAATCTAAAGTAAAATTGAAGTTCTTAGTTGGTTTAAATCCAAAACCTACAGTTAAGTTATCTGATTTTTCAGCAGTAAGTTTAGGAACACCAAGTGATCTTGCTGCTGTAGAAACGTTACTAATAATACCTGTTACAGCAATTGCACCACCAGCAAATGTAGATTGCGATTTCTCAGTATAAATTTGGTGTAATGAAGGGGCTCTAAATCCTGTAGAAAGCGAACCTCTTAAAGTAAATTTATCATCAGCAAACTTATATCTAGAACTTAATTTCCAAACATTCGCCGATCCAAAATCACTATAGTTTTCATGACGTACTGTACCGTTTACAAGGAAATCTTTTGTGAAATCAACTGCAATATCAGCATAAGCACCAACATTATAACGGTTGAATTTTCCTGAATTTGCAGGGTCATTTCCTTGAAATGAATCAGCACCTACACCATCATAAGACTGCTTGTCTCCTGCAATAACTTCGAAGTTTTCTGTTCTAAATTCAGAACCAAAACCAATACTTACTTTATCAGAGATTACTTTTGAGATATCAATATTTCCAACTACGTGGTTAAACGCTGTTCCACCCGGACGGAAGGTAGTTTGTCCAGTATAAATATTTTGATTTGCAGCATAAATAAAATTACCTAAAGCATCTTTCGATCTATTTTGAGAGTTTGTTACTGTGTAAACTTGTTTGTTTCCACCAATAGTAACACTCGCATCTGTATTCCAACCATTTGTTACTGATTTATAACCTAAAGTGGCATTGTAATCATTTAAGTCTCCAATAAATGTTGGTACATATCCAACATAAGAGGCCGGTGTTCCGTTTCCGAATAAACTTGCAAGGTATGGCATATCACTAGCTGATCTCCAATAAGGTGCTCTATAATTAGCAAATGAATTTACTTTTTTGTAAACATAAGCTGCATTATAATACATAGAAGAGTTTTCGCTTAGATCTTTACCACCGTTTACTGAAAATTTAGCAGCAAATGTTTCTGGAGAACCATTTATATTTCCAGCATCAGGATATTTAGATATAAAAGCCTGTGTAGTTGCTAATGGAACTCCCCAATAAGCAGCTTCGTCTTGTGCGCTTACTGTTCCTGGACGGTTTGCTAATTGTACTTTAGAAAAATCTACAGTATAATTTACAAAACCTTTATCTCCAACAGTTGTTCCGTTATTGATACTAACACCAATCATTTCTCCATCGCCTTTTCCGGTAATTCCAGTTCTTAATGTTGCAGAACCCCCTTTAGTGCTTTTTTTCAAGATAATGTTCATTACACCTGCTATAGCATCAGAACCGTATTGTGCAGATGCACCATCACGAAGAATCTCCACTCTTTCGATAGCGTCTTGAGGTATTGCAGAAATATCTGCTCCTGTTTCACCACGTCCTGGAGAGGTTTGAGTGTAAAGCAATGCACTCATGTTTTTACGTTTTCCGTTAATAAGAATTAAAGTTCTACTAGGTCCCATGTTTCTAATTTCGTAAGGATCCAATAATGAAGTCGCATCATTAACTGGTGTTTGAACCGTGTTAAAAGATGGGATTCTGTATTGTAATGCCTTGTCAAAAGTAGCTTGTCCTGTAGAAGTCAAATCTTTTGCGGTTAACACATCAATAGGAAGTGCCGATGTAGTGTTACTTCTTGGAGCAGTTCTTGTTCCCGTAACCACTACTTCTTGAAGACTTTGTCCCCCGTTTTCAGCAAGTACAACATCAATTTTGCTTGAAGTAGCCGCTTTTTCAACATTGGAATACCCAACATAACTAAAAACTAATGTAGCTCCTTCTTCAACGCCTATTTTATAAGCTCCGTTGATATCAGTAGAAACACCGTTTCTAGTTCCTTTTTCGATGATGTTTACTCCTGGTAAAGCAGCACCTGAATTATCTTTGACAACCCCTGAAATTTCTTTTTGGGCAAAGATAAAACTTACATTTAACAATAATAATAGTGTAATTTTTTTCATAAAATAATTTGGTTATGATTTTTAAATTTTTAAATCGGGTGTAATATAGAATTAATTTAACATTAACTAGAGTTTAAGTTAAATAATTTTATTTATTTTTTGTAAATAATTTTTTATAAGTTTCTTTTGGTGAATTCATGATTTTAAAGGATTAAAATAGTTATAACAAAAACGTTTTTAATCAACAACATTCAGGTATAAAATGCTTTTTGATTAATAAATTCGGTTTTTGCTATCTTACATCCAATAAGTATTATATTTGCAAACTTTTAAAGTAAAAAACATCAAATTTTAGTAGAAGACTACTATTTGCAAACAAAAATATCATGAAAGCAGGAATTGTAGGATTACCAAATGTTGGAAAATCAACATTATTCAATTGTTTGTCCAATGCAAAAGCGCAAAGTGCTAATTTTCCCTTTTGTACCATTGAACCCAATATTGGAGTTGTAAATGTTCCGGATTCAAGAATTGCCAAGTTAGAGGAATTAGTTAAACCTGAACGTGTTCAAATGGCAACAGTCGATATTGTAGATATCGCAGGTTTAGTTAAAGGCGCTAGTAAAGGCGAAGGTTTAGGAAATCAATTTCTAGGAAATATTAGAGAATGTAATGCTATTATTCATGTTTTACGTTGTTTTGACAATGATAATATTGTGCACGTTGATGGTAATGTAAATCCCATTCGTGACAAAGAAACCATAGATATAGAGTTGCAATTAAAGGATTTAGAAACCGTAGAAAAACGTCTCGAAAAAGTAAAACGTGCTGCTAAAACTGGAAATAAGGAAGCACAACTTGAAGAAGGACTTTTGAATCGAATAAGAGAAACCTTGCTTCAGGCAAAATCAGCTAGAACCGTTCTTCCAAAAGGATATGAAGAAGAAGAATTGATGGAGAGTTTTCAATTGATTACTTCAAAACCCGTTTTATATGTTTGTAATGTCGATGAGAATTCGGCCGTTGCTGGAAATAAATATGTAGATCAAATTCGCGAATTGGTTAAGGATGAAGATGCTGAGGTAATTATCCTTTCAGTAGGAGCCGAGGCAGATATAACAGAACTAGAAAGTTACGAAGAGCGTCAAGTTTTTTTAGAAGATATGGGTTTACACGAGCCAGGAGCGTCTGTTTTGATTCGTGCGGCCTATAAATTGTTGAAGCAACAAACCTATTTTACTGCGGGTGTCAAAGAAGTTCGGGCTTGGACAATTAATATTGGAGCCACCGCGCCACAAGCGGCTGGAGTGATCCATACTGATTTCGAAAAAGGATTCATCCGTGCCGAAGTAATTGGTTATGATGACTACATTCAATATGGCTCAGAAGCTAAATGTAAGGAAGCTGGCAAGTTCAAGGTCGAAGGAAAAGAATATATTGTTAACGATGGCGACGTGATGCATTTTAGGTTTAACGTCTAGTGATTGCAAGTCAAGAAGTAATCTTAGTAATTAAAAATAGATGGAACTGTTCAAGTAATTGGGCAGTTTTTTTTATGAACCTAATCCAGCTTTTCCTTACAAGCTTTTCCCATAACGCTGTTTTTTCCAAGAACATAAAGGAGCTTCCATTGGTCGCTCTTTTTGTTCAAGAAAAAAGAAGCGTTAAAGAAAAATGCTTTCCACTTCAATCTGGGGTAAAACCATGATTTTATTTCCATTGGATTTATAATTTTTATTCATATTTTCACATCGAATTTTAAAACTTAAGAAAATGAAAAAGTATTTTTTAGTATTGGGACTACTTGCTTTTCTTTCTTGTAAAAAAGCTGAAGCGGTTCAAGATGGATTTGATTTCTATTTTGCAATTCCTCAACCTATAAATGATGCTGAATTGTCAAGAATTCCTAATAAATTTCAGGGATTGTTTATGAATTCAGATTCGGTTTATTTGAATATTAAAGAGAATATTATAATTGAAGAAAATTTTTATAGATTTAATTTTCCTACAAAAGATATTGACTCATTGAAAAAAGAATTTATTTTTTCAAATGGCAAATGTATTTCTAAAGATAGTAAAGAAGTATTTTGGTACAGGCAATTGAAAGATTCCATTGAATTTATAAGTAGACGTATTGACACTTTTTTTATTTTTTCAAATACTCACAAAGCCAAAAGATTTGATGGAAAATTGATTCTTAATTATAAAGACTCCATTTATTGGACGATGAATTCGATTAGTTTAGAAAAAGATAGGCTCAAAATCAAGTACATCTATTCCGAAGAAGATTTAAAAAAAATAGATTCGTTGACAAAAGTTAAATCAACAATGATTGACCCTTCTTCTTTTATTTTAAAACCTTCCAGAACTGAATTTAAGCGAATTTTAAATTTAAAAAATCTTGGTGTAGAATATGAGTATAGAAAAATTTCAAAATAGCGATTTGTAGATATACAGCCTATTATTGTCAATATCATTATTGATAACTTCTCAATATTCCATTTTTATTTTCTGTTAACATTCCCTACTTTAGCAAATCTGAGGTAGATAAAATTAACAGTGATCTTATAGCAGTAATAAAATTCGATAAATCCATAATGTCAGACCAAATCACGAAATACGACGAAGATAATATTCGGTCATTAGACTGGAAAGAACACATCAGAATGCGTCCCGGAATGTACATCGGAAAACTTGGTGACGGTTCTTCGCCAGATGACGGTATTTATATTCTTCTCAAAGAAGTGCTAGACAACTGTATCGACGAGTTCGTCATGGGTGCTGGAAAAACTATCGAGGTTACTATAAAAGAAAAAACAGTTTCGGTTCGCGATTACGGTCGTGGAATTCCTCTTGGAAAATTGATTGATGTGGTTTCAAAAATGAATACCGGTGGAAAATACGATTCTTTGGCCTTTAAAAAATCAGTAGGTTTGAATGGTGTTGGAACAAAAGCCGTCAACGCTTTGTCTAACTATTTTCGTGTAGAATCGGTTCGCGATGAAAAGCAAAAAGCCGCCGAATTTTCGGGAGGAAATTTAGTGTTAGAGGAAGATATCGTCGAAACCACCAAACGAAAAGGAACCAAAGTTACTTTTATTCCGGACGAAGCAATTTTCAAAAATTACAAATTCCGTTATGAATATGTAATCAAAATGCTCAAAAACTATTGTTATCTCAACAATGGTTTGACTATTTTATTCAACGGCGAAAAATATTTTTCTGAGAATGGACTGAAAGATTTGTTAGAAGAAACCATCCACGCTGATGATCTCGAATATCCAATTATACACCTGAAAGGCGAGGACATCGAAATTGCTTTAACGCACAGTAAAACACAATATTCGGAAGAGTACCATTCGTTTGTTAACGGACAAAATACGACACAAGGAGGCACACATTTGGCTGCTTATCGCGAAGCCATCGTAAAAACCATTCGGGAGTATTACAACAAAAGTTTCGAAGCATCCGACGTGCGAAAATCTATTGTAACCGCAATAAGCATCAAAGTAATGGAACCGGTTTTTGAATCCCAAACAAAAACCAAGTTAGGCTCTACTGATATGGGTTCAGAACCAGGAATGCCTTCAGTTCGCACTTTTGTGAATGATTTTGTAAAAAATAAATTGGACAGTTACTTGCATAAAAATCCAGCTTCTGCCGATGCTTTGTTGCGAAAAATTTTGCAAGCCGAACGCGAACGAAAAGAGCTTTCTGGAATTCGAAAATTGGCAACAGATCGTGCTAAAAAAGCCAATCTACACAACAAAAAATTACGAGATTGTCGGGCGCACCTTCCTGACACAAAAAATCCAAAAAACTTAGATAGTACTCTTTTTATTACTGAGGGAGATTCGGCTTCAGGATCGATAACAAAATCTCGTGATGTTAATACGCAAGCGGTTTTTAGTTTACGCGGAAAGCCCTTGAATTGTTATGGAATGAGCAAGAAAATTGTTTATGAAAACGAGGAATTTAATCTGCTTCAATCCGCTTTGGATATCGAAGACGGTTTAGAAAAGTTGCGTTACAACAACATTGTAATCGCCACTGATGCCGATGTCGATGGAATGCACATTCGATTGCTATTGATTACGTTTTTCTTGCAATTCTTCCCAGAATTGATAAAAGAAGGGCATTTGTATATTTTGCAAACGCCACTTTTTAGGGTTCGAAATAAGAAAGAAACCATTTATTGCTATTCAGAAGACGAACGAAAAGCAGCTATAGAAAAATTAAAACCGAAACCTGAAATCACCCGATTTAAAGGTTTGGGAGAAATATCGCCAGATGAATTCAAGAATTTTATTGGCGAAACTATTAGATTAGATCCTATTATGATGGATAAAAACACCTCGGTAGAGCAGTTATTGTCTTTTTATATGGGAAAAAATACGCCAGACCGACAAGAATTTATCATCAATAATTTGAAGGTGGAATTAGATACTTTAGAAGAAATTAAAATCTAAGAAAGATTTACAACAATAAATGAAAGACGAAGACGAACATAACATCATCCCAAACGAAGACGAAAGCAACGAAGAAGTATTTGAATCAATGCACGAAGAAGCATTCGACGATATAATTACTTCGGACAAAAATCATTTCTACGAAAACGACGAAAATTCAGAAGACACCATTACCAAAGTTACCGGAATGTACAAAGACTGGTTTTTGGATTACGCTTCTTATGTAATTCTAGAGCGCGCAGTTCCGGCAATCGAGGACGGTTTCAAACCCGTGCAACGCCGAATTATGCACTCGCTGAAAGAGTTGGATGATGGTCGTTACAACAAGGTGGCGAATGTCGTTGGGCACACCATGCAGTATCACCCGCACGGAGATCAAAGTATTGGCGATGCGATGGTGCAAATAGGGCAAAAAGAATTACTCATAGATTGCCAAGGGAACTGGGGAAATATCCTTACGGGCGACAGCGCTGCAGCTTCTCGTTACATTGAAGCGCGTTTGTCGAAATTTGCTTTAGAGGTATTGTATTCACCAAAAATCACCGATTGGGGCGTTTCTTATGATGGTCGTCGCGCCGAACCGAATAATCTTCCCGTAAAATTTCCGTTGCTTTTGGCGCAAGGAGCCGAAGGAATTGCCGTAGGACTTTCCACGAAAGTGTTGCCGCATAATTTCAATGAATTGATCGATGCTTCGATAAAAATTTTGAAAGGAAAACCATTCCAAATTTTTCCCGATTTTATGACGGCAGGAATTGCGGATGTATCCAATTATAATGACGGAATGCGCGGCGGTCGTGTTCGTGTTCGTGCCAAAATTGCCCAGTTGGACAAAAATACTTTAGTGATTACTCAAATTCCGTTTTCTACTAATACGACCACTTTGATAGATAGTATTTTGAAAGCCAACGAAAAAGGGAAAATCAAAATTAAGAAAATAGAGGACAATACCGCTGCTGAGGTTGAAATTTTAATCCATCTTTTTCCAGGAGTTTCACCGGATAAAACAATCGATGCTTTATTTGCTTTCACCGCCTGCGAAACTTCGGTGGCGCCTTTGGGCTGCGTGATTGAAGATAATAAACCTTTGTTTGTAGGCGTTTCCGAAATGTTGAAAATTTCGACAGCGAGAACGGTACAACTATTGAAAAGTGAACTCGAAATTCAATTGTCTGAATTAGAGGAACAATGGCATTTCCTTTCATTGGAACGTATTTTTATCGAAAATAAAATCTACCGTGACATTGAGGAAATGACGACTCGAGAAACGGTAATTAAAGCCGTTGATGATGGTTTGAAACCGCACACAAAGCATTTGAAACGTGCCGTAATAGAAGACGATATTCTTCGTTTACTTGATATTCGAATCATGCGCATTTCGAAATTCGACAGTAATAAAGCGCAAGATAAAATCGAAGCTTTAGAAGGTGATATCGAACAAGTAAAATTTGACTTAGAAAATCTTATCGATTTTGCCATTGCTTTTTTTACCAAATTAAAAGATAAATACGGAAAAGGTCGCGAACGCCAAACGGAATTGCGTAGTTTTGATAATATTGAAGCGACAAAAGTGGCTCTGAGAAACACGAAATTGTACGTAAATAGGGATGAAGGCTTCATTGGAACCGGATTAAAGAAAGACGAATATGTAACGGATTGTTCTGATATTGATGACGTTATTGTTTTTCTTCGAGATGGAAATATGATGATTTGCAAAGTCGATGACAAAAAATTCGTTGGAAAAGACATTATTCACGTCGCTATTTTTGACAAAAGTGACAAACGCACGATTTACAATATGATTTATCGTGATGGAAAATCAGGACCTGCTTACATTAAACGTTTTAATGTTTCGGGAGTGACTCGAGATAAATTATACGATTTGACAAATGAAACTAAAGGATCGCAAGTTTTATATTTTACTCATAACCCAAATGGTGAAGCCGAGGTAATAACGATTCTATTGCGTCAAATAGGTAGTGTCAAAAAATTAAAATGGGATCTAGATTTTGCCGAAATGGCGATAAAAGGTCGAGCTTCCAAAGGAAATTTGGTCACCAAATATCCCATCAAGAAAATTGAAATTAAGGAAAAAGGAATTTCTACATTAAAACCTAGAAAAGTGTGGTTTGATGATACCGTTCAAAGATTAAACGTCGATGCGAGAGGAGAATTGTTAGGCGAATTTAGGCCTAATGACAAGATTCTAGTTGTTTCACAAACCGGAAAACTAAAAGTTATTATTCCAGAATTATCAACACATTTTGATGAAGATATGGTAATTTTAGAAAAATGGCATCCTAAAAAACCAATCTCTGCTATTTACTATGATGGTGAAAAAGAACGCTACTATGTGAAACGCTTTTTGGTAGAAACCGAAGGAAAAGAGGAAATTTTTATCACGGAACATCCCAAATCCCAACTGGAAATTGTTTCAACTGATTATCGTCCAGTAGCCGAATTAGTTTTTGCAAAAGTAAAAGGAGTTCAAAAAGAAAATCAAACGGTAGATATTGAAAATTTTATCGCCGTTAAAGGCTTCAAGGCATTGGGAAATCAATTGACAGTAGATAAGTTGAAACAAGTTAATTTGCTTGAATCATTAGCTTACGAAGAAACAGAAGAAATTATTCCAGAAGAATTAGAAGTACAAGGCGAAACCGAAATTGAAATTGAGGATAATGAGGATATTCAATTGGGCGACGATGGTCAAATTGGGTTGAGTTTTACATAAAAAAGTGTATTGAAATTCTTATTTCAATACACTTTTCCACTTTTTTAAGATAAATATTAGTTATAAATTGTTTTTAAACTCAATTCTTTTTTCATACAAGTTGTGAATTTTTAAGATAATAACTCCAAAAAGAACAGCACAAACTATCAACAAACTATTTAAAACCCCTTCTGTTCCAAAAGATAATTTTAGCAAAATTGTCGAGATAATAAATCCTGAATTACGAATTACTTTGCTGAAATTATCGGAATGTAAAAAAGAAAATAATAATAAGAGCACATCTACTAATATAAGAATCGTAAAAAAATCATCAAAGAATATTTTGTTAATGTCTTTTAAATCATATACAAATTTACCAATTGATGCAAAACTTTCTGTTAACCAATTGGTTAAACTGTAAATGGCAAGCAGCAAAAATATGGGTACTAAAACAGTAGCTATAATTTTTTTGAGTTTTATAAAACTGATAATTTCAGGTTCTAACTCAAGCTCTTTTTTCCGGGCTGATTCATTTTCGTCATTCAGCTTGTAAAAATAATAAATCAATAGAAAAAGGATAATTATTGCTAATAAATCGCACATAAAAATTAAATCATATTTATTTTGGAACCAATTATTGGTAAACTCAAGATTTGACAAATCTTTAAATATTCTTCGAATGATAATTAGGGAAATTATTTCGTACTGTTTGCCAATATAAATTGTGGTGGATTTTGGCAAATAATATACTAATAGATACACCTCATAAATTAAGATAAATGAAAATGGCGTATAGATCGCGGAAATGGGATTGTTTAATAATTTAGTTGCGTCATTGAAGTCTATTATTCCTAGATTGACAAAGCTAATTAAAGCCAAATGAAGTATAAAACTTATAATGGCAATGTAAATAATAATCTTTTCGCTTCTTCTTTTTACTTTATTGGATAAAAAATATTCAAATAAATTTGAAGTGTTGACGTGCAGTTTGTTCATCATTTATTTTTGTTTATATTTTTTCAAAATTAATTAAACAAAAGGACATATCGTGCAAAATTTACATTAAATTTGCAATTGTTGAGTTTATATCTATTAAAAAAAATGAACTTATTGCTATTAATTTAAAATTTAAAAAAAATGTTTACAAAATTTAAAAAATCAGAGCTGTTTATCTTATTAGTCATTCTAATAATAATTTTCACATCAGAATACATTTACATTGTACAGGAAAATTTTGAAAAAGCAGTTTTTATTGGATTATGGGCTCCTACAACTGTTGGATTATTGATATTTTTTAATCTAAAACTTAAAAAATAAATGAAAAATCTAGACATACTTATACTTACAGGTGTTGTAATAATTTGTTTTTTTACTTTTTTCATTTCTACTTTCAAAACTTTTGAAAAAGTAAGTAAACAGGGCGTCAATAAATTTGAAAAAAGAGGCATTATTAGCAGATTATTAGCTTATTTTGAAAGTTTTACATAAGCTATACTTACATTTATGTTAAATGTCTTTTTAGAAATAAATAGATAAAATAGTTAGCTACCGAATAGCGACTGTACAAATTTGTATTGCTTTTAAATCTATTTTATCTCAAAACATTTACTTCATATAGTTCTTAAACCGCGGTCTTAATTTCCCGTTCCACTCTGCTAGTTTTTAATTATCAAAATCATTGATTTTTGCAAGTTCGTGACTTTGAGACTTTACAACTTTAGCTTATATTTGCATTTCAATAAAAGAAAACTGTAATTATGTTTGATAATTTAAGTGATAAATTAGACAAAGCCTTCCACATACTTAAAGGTCACGGAAAAATAACCGAAATAAACGTTGCCGAGACACTGAAAGAAGTACGTCGCGCCTTACTTGATGCAGATGTCAACTTTAAAATCGCCAAAGATTTTACCACCAATGTAAAAGAAAAAGCAATTGGTCAAAACGTATTAACAACGCTTCAACCAGGGCAATTATTAGTCAAATTAGTAAAAGACGAATTGACTGAATTAATGGGCGGGGATGTGGCTGGAATTAATCTCTCTGGGAATCCAACCGTAATTTTAATGTCGGGATTACAAGGTTCAGGGAAAACTACTTTTTCAGGAAAATTAGCTAATTATCTTCAAACCAAAAAGGGCAAAAAGCCACTTTTAGTTGCATGTGATATTTATCGTCCAGCGGCAATTCAACAATTGTACGTCGTTGGA
>Ga0209107_10000506_pt1 | contig 22650 bp, 19 predicted proteins | sample LakErihyJuly2011_2_FD_187460 | JGI IMG/M metagenome (GOLD analysis project Ga0209107, IMG submission 187460) | Freshwater microbial communities from dead zone in Lake Erie, Canada - CCB hypolimnion July 2011 (SPAdes) (version 2) | ecosystem: Environmental > Aquatic > Freshwater > Lentic >...
AAGCCAATAAAATTACATTTCATATTTTCAGGAGACGAAACCTCTAAAATATGTAAATATTCCTTGGATAGAAAAATATTTTTACCAGAAAACCCATCCCAATTTGTTGGAAATTCTGAAATTGAAGAATAGATTTTGTAAGTTATAGTTGCGTTCAAATGAAGGGCAAATTAATAGTTGTCTAAAGTACTATTTAAAGTTAAAGTAGAAAACAATTCCGCATTTTTTAACTAATTTTATAAAAAGTTTAGCAATGAAAAAATATAATAAGGAAGAAGTAGCGCCTTTGCTTTTAAATTTAAATGATTGGCAGTTTAATTCAGATGGTATTGAGAAAAAATTTCAGTTTAAGAATTTTACTGAAGCACTTGGCTTTATAGTAAAAGTAGGTGTGGTTTCTGAAAAAACGAACCACCATCCAGAATTATTTAATGTTTATAATAAAGTAAACATCCGTTTAACTACTCACGATGCCGGAGGCGTAACGGATAAAGATATTAAGTTGGCTTCTGAAATTGATCTGTTTTTATAAGATTTAAAGGGTCTCCTTTTTAAATAAATTCAATACCTTAAAACTTGTTTGGGTTGCAAAAATTATATAATTTTGCAACCCAAATTTAGTATGTAAATTAATAAAGAAAATGGATATCAAAAGAGTAGCAATAAACGCTGTAAATGAAGTGATTGTGATTACTGTAGTTCACATGGATTACAAAGGTCAGGTTCAAAAAAGAATAAACGAAAAAATGCCTTTGGCAACCGTTAAAGGTTTTAGAAAAGGTGCTGTACCTAAAGATTTAGTTGAAAAACAATACGGAAGAGCAATTAAAATTGAAGAAGTTGATAAAGTAGTTGCTTTGGCATTAGAAAGATACATTCAATCAGAACGTTTAAATCTTCTTGGAACGCCTTTGGCAAAAGAAAATGCTGCCTTTTCTTGGGATGACGAAGAAATGGTATTTGAATATGAAATTGGTTTAGTGCCAAGTTTTGATTTGGATTTAGAAGCTAAAAATAACATCATAAAATATGTAGTTTCAGCCGATGATAAAATGATTAATGAACAAGTAGTGCGAATTCAGAAACAATTTGGAACGCCAACACCTCAAACAGTTGTTGAAGAAAGTTTTGATATTTCTGGAACTTTCACCAATGCTGAAAAAGAAATCAATACGCCTTCTACAATTACTACATCTCTTTTTAAAGATAAAAAAACAGGCGCTAAATTCATTGGAAAAAAAGTGGGTGATGTGGTTACTGTAAACACAAAAGGTTTATTTGATGACGATCACCAGTTGATGGACGTTTTGAAAGTAAGCCATGATGATGTTCACGGCTTGGAAATTGATGTAGATTTTACAATCGAAAAAATCAACGGAACGGATTTAGCAGAATTGAATCAAGAGTTGTTTGATAAACTTTTTGGACCTGGAAATGTTAATTCATTAGAAGAATTGAGAGCAAAAATTAAAGAAGATGCTGAAATTCAATTTGCTCAACAAGCAGACCAAAAATTGATGGCAGATGTTACCGATTTCTTGGTTGAAAATACAAAATTTGATTTGCCAGATGCCTTCTTAAAAAGATGGTTGCAAACTGTAGGTGAGAAAAATCTTTCGCCAGAAGAAGCAGAAGTGGAATATGCAAGATCTGAAAAAGGTTTGCGTTACCAATTAATCGAAGGAAGAGCATTGTCTCAAGCAAACATCCAAGTTACATTTGAAGATTTAAAAGCATTTACTGCAAAATCTATCAGACAACAAATGGCGCAGTTTGGACAAACTAATCCTACAGATGAAGAAGTTCAAGGAATTGTAGCAAGAGTTTTATCAAATCAAGAGGAGGTTAAAAAACTTTCTGATCAAGTGGTAGGTGATAAATTGTTGCTTTTATTCAAAGAAAAAGCGAATGCTAAAGAAAAGAAAGTAACTTATCCTGAATTTATCGCTGCTTTTTACGGAGAATAAAGCCCCCTAACCCCCGAAGGGGGAATTATAAAGATTGCTAAAAGCAATTGCTCTTATGTAAAATACAAATTATTATTCTTATATTTGAGTGTCAGAAATTTATTTTTTTGGCGCTCTTTTATTTAATGCTTTGCATTAACTTTGTGAAGAATCTAGACATTATTTTAAACTTATTAATAATAAAAAAATGAATTACGGTAAAGACCCAAGAGTTTCGCTCGAACAGGCGAAGCAATTTAAAAAATTTGCTATAAAACACCAAGGAGTGAACAATTTGTATTACGATAAAATCGTAAACGCAATGACTCCAAAGGGAATGACTCCATATATCATCGAAGAACGACAGTTAAATATCTCTCAATTAGACGTATTTTCGAGATTAATGATGGATAGAATTATCTTTTTGGGAACAGGAATCGATGACCAAATTGCCAATATTGTTCAGGCGCAATTGTTGTTTTTAGAAAGTGCTGATGCGTCAAAAGACATTCAAATTTACATCAATTCTCCAGGTGGAAGCGTTTATGCTGGTTTGGGAATTTATGACACCATGCAATATATCAAACCCGATGTAGCTACAATTTGCACCGGAATGGCTGCTTCAATGGGAGCCGTTTTATTGTGTGCTGGCGCGGAAGGAAAACGTTCGGCGTTGCCACATTCAAGAGTTATGATTCACCAACCATCTGGTGGAGCGCAAGGAGTTGCTACCGATATGGAAATCAACTTGCGTGAAATGTTAAAGCTAAAAGACGAATTATACCAAATAATTTCTAAGCATTCAGGACAAACTTTCGATAAAGTGCACTTGGATTCAGAACGTGATTATTGGATGATTGCCGATGAAGCAAAAGAGTACGGAATGATTGATGAAGTGTTGAGAAGAAGTTAAAAATCGCAGTTACAAGTTTAAGGTTTAAAGTTTAAGGTTGCTCGAGTAACTTTAAACTTTAAACTTTTAAACTTTAAACAATAAAAAATGGCAAAAGAAAAATTAGAATGTTCCTTCTGTGGAAGAAAAAAACCAGAAACCAACTTATTGATTGCTGGAATAGATGCGCATATTTGTGATAAATGTATCGAACAAGCACACGGAATTGTTGTAGAAGAAATAAAATCTAATGGAAGTTCTAAAGCAGTTGGGGATTTAATTCTTCAAAAACCAAAAGAAATTAGAGCGTTCCTTGATCAATATGTTATTGGGCAAGACCAAACCAAAAAAGTTATGGCAGTTGCAGTTTACAATCATTACAAACGATTGATGCAACAAGAATTAGACGATGAAGTGGAGATTGAAAAATCCAATATCATTATGGTGGGGCAAACAGGAACCGGAAAAACATTGGTCGCCAAAACCATCGCAAAAATGTTGGACGTTCCTTTGGCTATTGTTGACGCCACGGTTTTAACTGAAGCAGGATATGTGGGCGAAGATGTTGAAAGTATTCTGACGCGTTTGCTTCAAGCTGCCGATTACGATGTCGCCAAAGCCGAACGCGGAATAGTATTCATTGATGAAATTGATAAAATTGCCCGTAAAGGGGATAATCCATCAATAACTCGTGACGTTTCGGGTGAAGGAGTGCAACAAGCTTTGTTGAAATTATTGGAAGGAACAGTTGTAAACGTGCCACCAAAAGGAGGTAGAAAACACCCAGATCAGAAATTTGTAGAAGTCAATACTCAGAATATTTTGTTTATTGCCGGAGGCGCTTTTGATGGAATTGAAAGAATTATTTCCAAAAGACTGAACCGTCAGGCCGTTGGATATAGCACGTCTAAAAATGCTGATAATATCAATAAAGACAATTTATTGCAATATATCATACCAAAAGACATCAAAGATTTTGGTTTGATTCCTGAAATTATTGGTCGTTTACCGGTGTTGACCCACATGGATCCATTAGATAGAGAAACGTTGCGTGCCATTTTGACGCAACCTAAAAACGCTTTAATTAAGCAATATCAAAAGTTGTTTTTAATGGACGAAGTGGCCTTTACAATTGATGAGGAAGCTTTAGATTTTATTGTTGATAAAGCTTTAGAATATAAATTAGGCGCTCGTGGATTGCGTTCTTTATGCGAAGCCATTCTTACCGATGCAATGTATGATTTGCCAAGTTCCGATGAAAAAACATTGCAAGTAACAAAAGACTACGCGGAGAATACATTAAGCAAAAATTTATTGAAACGTTTGGAAATCGCTTCGTAAACTTTAAGCTCAGTAAAAATAAAAATAAAGCTCAAAAACGTATTTTTTTGAGCTTTATTTGTTAAATTTGTGAGCTCAAAACGATTTGGTATGGCAAAATTGAAAATTAATTTAGAAGAAGTAATCTTAGAATTTTTGAGAAGTAATGCTAGTGTTTCTTCAAAAACTATTTATGATTATTGTAGTAATTACGTTGCCTATGCAAGCGTTAAAAGGACTTTGAAGGATTTAGTAGTTAAAAATTTAGTAAGTACTATTGGAAAAGGTAAAATCACTAAATATATAATTAGTCCTGATTTTGAAATTATAGTTCCAATTAATTTAGATCATTATTTTACTAAAGAAATTGATGAGCGCCAAATTAAAGAATCTTTCAATTTTTCGTTAATTGAAGAAAGATTAGTTACTATCAATTTATTTACAAATGCCGAATTACTTCATTTAAATGGGCTAGAAACACAATTTACAGATCGTATTTCTAAGTTAACTAAACAAGAATTCTTAAAAGAGTTTGAATTATTAGCCATTGATTTAAGTTGGAAATCATCTCAAATAGAAGGCAATACGTATTCTCTTTTAGAAACGGAGAAGCTATTAAAAGAGCATCAAACCGCTTCGGGTAAAACCAAAGAAGAGGCATCTATGTTATTAAACCATAAAGAGGCTTTAGATTTTATTATTGAAAATCCAGATTATTTGAGTACTTTGAATGTAGCAAGAATTGAAAATATTCATAGTATATTAGTTAAAGAATTAGGAATAAACCGAAATATTAGAAATAAAAGAGTAGGTATTTCTGGAACCAATTATAAACCATTAGATAATGAGTTTCAGATTAGAGAAGCGTTAGAAAAAATGTGTGTTTTAATTAATTTGAAAGAAAATATTTTTGAAAAATCATTGTTAGCGTTAGTTTTAATTTCTTACATACAACCTTTTTCTGATGGAAATAAAAGAACAGCTAGAATTATTAGTAATGCTATATTAATGAATTATCAGTACTGTCCAATTTCTTTTAGAACCGTAGATTCTATTGATTATAAAAAAGCAATGCTATTGTTTTATGAGCAAAATAACATAAGTGCTTTTAAGAAAATTTACATAGAACAATTTGAATTTGCAGTGAACACTTATTTTTAAATAAATACTTTTTAATTTGTAGCTCAGTAAAAATAAAAATAAAGCTCAAAAACGTATGTTTTTGAGCTTTGTTTTTTATTGCTCCTGCAAGGTTCCTAAACCTCGTAAAATAGGAAAATGAATAACGCTTTCCGGTTTTTTTTGAAAAATTTTACTTTTTTAGTAAAGTATAACTTGTATTTTGATTATTAACCTTAACAAAATAGCTGCCTTGTGCTAAATGTTCAATAGAAATTGCACCTTCCATACTATTAGTTTTGTCTTCTTGTACCAACTGCCCTAAAGCATTATAAATGGAAATTTTCTCAACCATTTCTGAAGATTTAAATTGCATAAAATCATTTGCTGGATTTGGATACAATTGAAAATTAGTAGTATTTGTAAATGTTTCCGTTGATAGTATTCCTGTATAAAGCGCAGTTATTTCTGTTTGTGTTAAAGCACGATCCCAAACGCCGATGTCGTCAAGTTTTCCATTTAAAGGTTCTGCGCTATATCCAGGAGCAATATTTCCAAAAACTATTCCACACATATTACTAAGTGGCGAAATTGTTGAATTTATTGTTTTGTCTAATACGCCATTTACATAGTATTGATAAGTAGTATTGGTTTTAATTATCATAATGTTATACCAATTATTAAATTCAAAACTTGGATAATTAAATGGGTCTTGGTTTAAAATATTCCAAAGATGAACACTTGTATTAGAATTTTTGTTATGATATAATTTTTTATTTGTGCCATAGTTCGAGTAAGCAATTCCAATACCATCGTGTGGTACAGTATTAAACAGGCATCCATTTAAAGAATTTAAACTTGGATTAAACCACATTGAAATTGAATAGTTAGTCCATCCGTTATTAAAAAATTGGTTTGAAATTGAAATTTTATTTGTTGTACCAGTAAATGAGTAACATGAATTTATTGTTCCAAATCTATCAGTTGTCAATGTGGCACCAGTAGCAATACCGTTATTTAAATTCCCACTAATATCATTTGCATTTCCGCTAAATGGCCACCAACCCATTAAATTGTTTGTTGGTACATAATTTGGGACTTGTGTAAACGCTAAATTTATTAGCAATAATAAAAGCAAAGTAATTGTTTTTCTCATAATTTGTTTTTTATTTCAAATTTAGTTTAGATGTTAAATCAATAAAATTTAAATACAAGAAACCATAGTTTCTACTATTTTTACATATTGTTACTAATCATAAATACTTAATTTAACCAGAAAATAAAAATATGAAAAATCAATACTTATTTGCTATTTTTTCTTTGTTTGTTAACCTTTTATGTCATGCACAAGATATTTATTTTAAACAAAAACCTTTGTTTTTTTTCGATGAAAAAACACAACAAATTATTTTAATTGAAAATGATTCATTAGTTTATAAAATAAATGAGAAAGTTAGAATTCCACTAAAGCACAGTGAGTATCCTGCTAATCTGAATGAATATATCCCTTTTTCAATTAAGAAAAAAAACTATTTCGTTCATGAAGGTTGTGGCGTAGTGTTAGAATATCGTAATGATAGTATTGTTAGAATAGACAATTCCTTTTTACATAAAAATCAGTTTGATGCTGCTTCATTTGTATATAAAAATGAAATTTATTTTTTTGGCGGTTACGGGTTATTCACCCATAAAAATATTTTAACTAAGTATGATTTTAAAATGCGAGAATGGGTTTTGGTGGACTTTTATACTAATTTGAATTCACCTGCATTGTCAAATCCTTTTTATTTTTCAATTAAAGAAAATATATATTTATTTGGTGGGTTTAGTTTAAATGATCAAAATCAAATAGTTAGTTCTAATGATAAATTTGTTTGGAAACTAAACATTAAAACAAAAAAATGGGATAGATTCACAACTAAAATATTCAATGAATGTGAAGTTGAGAATAAATTTCAGTTTAAAATTTATTTACAAAATGGAATATTTTTAAAACAATGTAAAAAAACGCTTTATATCGATTTTAAAAATAACATATGCAAAGAATATGAGTCAGATTTTATTTTTGATGTTTTAAATAGTAAACAAGTTAATAATATAGTATTTTTATTAATTAAACAAAAAAATAATAAGTTAGGAGAGTATAGATTTACTTTTAATGATATAAATGACATCTTAAAAAACCCAATAAGCGAAGAACCCTTTTATTACGAAGAACGGCCTTATTATTTATATGGTTTTATGTTGTTGTTTATAGTACTATTAAGTGTATTAGGGTACAAAAAAAGAAGGCATATCTCCTATTATCTTAATCCAACAATTCCTTTTCTATACTGGCAAGAAACAGAATTATTATATTTTAAAGGTATAAAAGTAAAGCATCTTTCAGAAGATGATATCAAAATTTTAAACAAAATCGCGCTTCATCCTAAACAGTTTATTTCGCTAAATGAGTTTAATGAAATGTTTACTATAGATTATGAAAATGAAAATTATTCGGCTATTGTAAAACGTCGTGAAAAAAAGTTAGAAACCTTTTTACAAATGATTGCCAACGTGTCAAGTTATGATTTTCAAGATTTATTACACGAGCGTAAAAATGAAATAGATAAACGTATTAAGGAAGTCTTATTTTTGCCTAAAAAAATCAAGTTTGTAAAAAAGTAAGCAGTCCTTACATCTCCTTCAATTTTTCCAAATAATCCCGTTGATTGGATAGCCTAGGAATTTTGTGTTGACCTCCTAATTTGTTCTGGTCTTTCAGCCAATCGTAAAATAAATTAGGGCGTGCAATATTCACTTGCAATGGATTTAAAGTCATATTATTATAGCGCTTGGCTTCATAATCCGAGTTTAAAGTTTGTAGTGTTTCATCTAATATTTTGCCAAAAGCAATAGGATCTGTTGGGTTTTTCTTAAATTCTATTATCCATTCATGAGCCCCTTTTTCTTTGTCTTTCATGAAAATTGGAGCCACCGTATAATCCACTATTTCAGTATTGGTAAGTTGACACGCTTTGGCAATTGCCCGATCGGTATTTTCCACCATTAATTCCTCGCCAAAAACATTAATATGGTGTTTCGTTCTTCCTGTAACTCTAATTCTGTATGGATTTAATGATGTAAATCTAACGGTATCACCAATCATATAGCGCCACAAGCCCGAATTTGTAGTAATTACAATGGCGTAATTTTTATTCAATTCTACATCGCACAAGCGAATGGCAATTTGTTTTGAAGTTCCAAAAGTTTCCATCGGAATGAACTCGTAGAAAATCCCGTAATCCAACATCAACAGTAAATCATTGGAATTATTCAAATCTTGAATGGCAAAAAAACCTTCGGAAGCATTGTAAATTTCGTAATATTTGAAATCGCTTTTTGGAACTATTTTTTGATATTGCTCTCGATACGGATCGAAACTTACGCCACCGTGGAAATACACTTCTAAATTTGGCCAGATTTCTAAAAGATTTCCTTTTCCAGTTTCTTCAAGAACTTTATTTAGTAAGACCAACATCCACGAAGGAACGCCAGCAAAACTGGTAACATTTTCAGTTTTAGTTTCATTGATAATGGCTGTAATTTTGGTTTCCCATTCGCTCATCAAAGAAACTTTATTGCTTGGTGTACTACTGTATTCAGCCCAAATCGGCATATTTTCAATTAGAATAGCAGACAAATCTCCAAAAAAAGTATTGTTGTTTTCGTAGATTTGAGAACTTCCACCAAGACGTAAACTTTTGCCTAAAAATAACTCTGAATTTTCATTGTTATTCAAATACAAACACAACAAATCTTTACTTCCTTTATAATGACAATCTTCTAAAGCTTCAGTACTAACAGGGATAAATTTGCTTTTGGCGTTGGTTGTCCCACTCGATTTTGCAAACCATTTTATAGGTGTGCCCCAAAACACATTTTGTTCGCCTTGTCGCGTACGCTCAATTAAAGGTTGCAAATCTTCATAAGTTGAAATGGGAACTCTTTCGATAAAAGTAGCATACGATTTCATCGATTCAAATCCGTTTTCCAAACCTACAAAAGTGTTCTCAGACGAACGAATCAGATTCATTAGCAATTCTTCTTGTACCTCATTTGGGTATTTTAAGAACAGCTCCATCTGATGGATGCGCTGTTTTAAAACCCAAGCGGCAAAAGAATTGATAATTGATATTGGCATTCTGATTTTAGATTTAGTTTTAGAATTTTAGATTTGTTAAGGCGGGTTCTATAAATTAGCCGATAGTTGTTTTTGAATTTATTTTGGATAGATTTTTTTTATTTTTTATTTCAAATAGTAGGCTATTTGAACTCAAAAACAAGAAAAAGATGCTAAAATAAAACAAAAAGAACATCGGTTAAATTTCAAATTTTATAAAAAACTAATTTTTAGAACCCACCTTAAATGACAAACAAATGCTAACTTTACCAAAAATAGCAATTTTTCGGAACTTTAAACTCCAAACCTTAAACTTTTAAATTAATGACATACGAAGGCGTCCTCAAAAAAATGCAAACCCAGTTTGAAAATCCTATTCAATATTATTTGATTTTTCAAGATAGTTTTCTAAATGTCAATCAGTTATTGAATAAAAATATTGAAATTAATTTTTTAGGTTATGAATGTTTGAATTGTGCAAAAAAGAAGAAAATTTTCCGCCAAGGGTTTTGCTATGATTGTTTTTATTCAAGTCCTGCGGTAGGAGATTGGATTATGAAACCAGAGTTGAGTACCGCACATCTTGGCATTCAAGATCGAGATTTAGCCTATGAAGAAAAAGTGCAATTGCAACCGCACATTGTTTATTTGGCTTTGTCAAGCGAAGTAAAAGTTGGGGTTACACGCAATACGCAAGTTCCCACACGTTGGATTGATCAAGGAGCCGAAAAGGCAATTGCTATTGTTGAAGTTCCCAATCGGTATTTGGCAGGAATTACCGAAGTTGCCCTAAAAAATAATTTTGCAGATAAAACCAATTGGCGTAAAATGCTTACTAATGATATCGTTTTCACTGATTTAATTAAAGAACGAAAAAAACTCTTGCTTTTATTGCCAGATGAAGTTCGGGAGTATTATCATTTAGAAAAAAATGATTTATATGAAATGAACTATCCTGTATTAGAATATCCAAATAAAATAAACAGTCTAAGTTTAGATAAGACTCCTAATTTCAAAGGCAAATTAACAGGCATAAAAGGGCAATATCTTATTTTTGAAGATGGAACTGTTTTTAATGTTCGAAGTTCAGAAGGATATCTAGTTAGGATTGAAGTGTAATTGATTGTCAAACAGCACTTTCATTAAAACTGTCAAAGCATTTTCCCTTAAACAATTATTTATTAACACTCATTGCAAATATAGTTTTAATCTCAATTTCTTTTGCTAATTTGCAGTAATTATGAAAATCCAAAACCAAGCCATTTTATCGATAGGAAGTAATCAAGGCAATCGTCTTGAAAATATCCAACAATGCATTCAATTGATTCATTTGGAACTGGGTTCGGTTTTCAAAGTCTCTAAATTATACGAAACTCCTTCTTGGGGTTTTGAAAGTGATGCTTTCTATAATTGTGCAATTGCAATTCACACCCATAAATCGCCGTTGAAATTATTGTCTGGAATTCTTAAAATCGAAAAAAAATTAGGAAGAATTCGAAAAGAGCATTTGGGATACCAATCGCGAACCATTGATATCGATATTGTTAGTTTTGAAAATGAAATCGTTCAAACGGAAACTTTAGAAATTCCGCATCCGCAAATGCAAAACCGTTTGTTTGTTTTATTGCCAATAAACGATTTGCAATTGGATTTTGTGCATCCTATTTTCGAGAAAACGATTCCGGTTTTAATTGATGAATGTGAAGACAAGAGCGTTTGTAAAATTGTTTCTAATTTAGAATTACCATTAGAAAAATACAATTTACAACAGTACAATTACATTGCAATTGAAGGGAATATTGGCGCAGGAAAAACGACGTTGGCTTCTAAAATTGCTAAAGATTTTAATGCAAAAACGGTATTTGAACGGTTTGCTGACAATCCGTTTTTACCTAAATTTTATAAAGATCAAAACCGGTATGCTTTTCCATTAGAAATGTCATTTTTGGCGGACAGATACCAACAATTATCGGATGATTTAGCGCAATTTGATTTGTTTAAAGATTTTATTGTTGCGGATTATCACATATTCAAATCCTTAATTTTTGCAAAAGTCACGTTGCAAGAAGATGAATATCGATTGTATAAATTACTGTTTGATATTATTTATAAGGAAATGCCAAAGCCTGATTTGTATGTCTATTTGTATCAAAATACAGATCGATTATTGCAAAATATCAAACGCAGAGGCAGAAGTTATGAGCAGGAAATTCCTGCAGAATATTTGGATAAAATCAATAAAGGATATTTGGATTATATCAAATCTCAAACCAACTTAAACGTATTAATTATTGATGTTTCCGAAAGAGATTTCGTCAAGAAACAAAGCGATTATGTTTTTATATTGGAAGAAATTAGAAAAAAAGTAGAAGAATAGTTTATCTCATTTTCTTGAAAAAGTCCCAAATCACAATTCCAGCACTTACGGCAATATTCAAGGAATGTTTGGTTCCTAATTGAGGAATTTCTATCGTTCCATTGCACAATTCAATTGCGTTTTGTGAAACACCAAAAACTTCGTTTCCAAAAACCAAAGCGTATTTTACATTGGTTTCAACTTCAAAATCTTGAAGAAAAATAGCACTTTCAACTTGCTCAATGGCAAATACTTTCACACCTTCGGATTTCAGTTTTTCTATGACTTTTAAAACACTTTCGCAATGTTCCCAAACCACCGTTTCTGTTGCTCCTAATGCAGTTTTATGAATTTCTTTATTTGGCGGAATTGCTGTAATTCCGCACAAATATATTTTTTCTATCAAAAAAGCATCGGAAGTTCTAAAAACAGAACCAATATTATTCAAACTTCGAATGTCATCGAGAATAATAATAAGTGGGGTTTTTGTAGCCTCTTTGAAATCATCGACAGATTTTCTGTTTAATTCACTGTTTTCAAGCTTTCGCATAGTTTTTGGATACTGTTTAAAAAAAAAGCTCCCTAATGAAAGGAAGCTTTTTATATTTATTTAAATAAATTTAGCTTTTTGGAGCTGCTGGAACCGCAGCAGGAGTTGGATTTGGTAAAACAGTACCTTTAATTGTCAATACTTTTGTAGACTGACCTTCAGCATTTGAAGTTACTGTCACAGATTTTGTGAAAGCACCCACTCTGTCGGTTGCATATTTCACACCGATAATTCCTTTTGCACCTGGAGCAATTGGCTCTTTTGGTGTTGTTGGAACGGTACATCCACAAGACCCTTGTGTGTTTGAAATAATTAATGGCTTGTTACCATTATTTGTGAAAACAAATTCACGTTCGCCATTAGCATTGTGCTCAATAGTTCCGTAATCGATAGTTTCAGTTTCAAAAACTATTCCAGCACCTTCAACTTTTGGAGCAATTATTTTAGCATCTGCAGGCGCTTTCGCTTTTTTAGTTTCTTGTGCGTTAGAAGTTGTAAATCCTATAACTGTTAGCATAGCTAATAAAAATATTTTTTTCATTGTAATTTTAAATTAAATTATTGGAACAAATCTAAATAAAAATTTCAATTCTACTAATAAAATTTTCTTAAAATTAAATTAATTTTCTAAAGTCCTAAATTCATTATAAAAATAATTAAATTCGCTCTTGGAATATTCATATCTCATTTAATACAATAATTACTTTGGCATCTAAAGAAAAAGAAGTGAAGGAAACCCCTTTAATGAAGCAATACAACGAAATCAAAAGGAAATATCCTGATGCTTGCTTGTTGTTTCGTGTGGGAGATTTTTATGAAACTTTTGGTGAAGATGCTGTTCGTGCGTCAAAAATTCTTGGGATTACCCTCACAAAACGTGGTGCTGGTTCGGCAACAGAAACTGCTTTGGCAGGTTTTCCGCACCATTCTATTAATACGTATTTGCCGAAATTGGTAAAAGCGGGACTTCGAGTGGCTATTTGTGATCAATTGGAAGACCCAAAAATGACGAAATCAATTGTCAAAAGAGGCGTTACCGAATTAATTACACCGGGTGTTTCAATGAATGATGAGGTTTTGCAATCAAAATCGAATAATTTCTTGGCTTCTATTTACTTTGGTAAAAAAAATATTGGAATTTCATTTTTAGATGTTTCTACAGGCGAATTTTTAACAGCTCAGGGAACGGAAGATTATATTGACAAATTATTGCAGAATTTTAATCCAAGTGAGGTTTTGATTCCAAAGAATAATAAAAACGATTTTAAGGAAACTTTCGGCGACGAGTATCATAATTTTTATTTAGAAGATTGGGTTTATAAAGAAGATTATGCTTTTGAAACGCTCACAAATCACTTTCAAACGGTCTCTTTAAAAGGATTTGGAATTGAAGAATTATCCGAAGGAATCATTGCGTCGGGAGCGATTTTATTTTATTTATCAGAAACACAACATAATAAATTACAACACATTACATCCATTCAGCGCATTGCAGAAGACGCTTATGTGTGGATGGATCGGTTTACAATTCGGAATTTAGAGTTGTACCACAGTTACAATCCAAATGCCGTAACTTTATTAGATGTAATCGATAGAACGCTTTCGCCAATGGGTGGAAGGTTACTAAAACGTTGGTTGGCATTGCCTTTGAAAGACATTCATAAAATTAGAAATCGACACGAAGTAGTTTCTTATTTGAAAGAAAATCAACCAATTTTAAAGAATATTCAACATCAAATAAAGCAGATTTCTGATTTGGAGCGTTTGATTACTAAAATTGCAACTGGAAAAGTTTCCCCTCGTGAAGTGGTTTATTTGAAAGAATCGTTGGATGCGATTATTCCAATTAAAAAATTAGCGTTAGAAAGTCCACAAGAAGCCGTGAAAGTTATTGGCGATTCCTTGCACAGCTGCGAGTTATTGCGTGAAAAAATCAAAACTACTTTGAATCAGGATGCGCCTGTTGCTATTGCAAAAGGAAATGCGATTACCAAAGGGATCAGTGAAGAATTGGATGATTTACGGGCAATTTCAACTTCTGGAAAAGCGTTTTTAGAAGGTATTGAAAAACGGGAATCAGAAAATACAGGAATTTCATCGTTAAAAATTTCCTTTAATAATGTTTTTGGATATTATATAGAAGTTCGAAATACGCATAAAGATAAAGTTCCCGCAGAATGGATTCGCAAGCAAACATTGGTAAATGCAGAGCGCTATATCACGGAAGAGCTTAAAGAATATGAAACCAAAATTCTTGGTGCCGAAGAAAAAATACACAAATTAGAAATGGATTTATTCGAGCAATTGGTCGCTTGGATTACAACTTATATTAAGCCAGTTCAGCTTAACGCAAATTTGGTAGCGCAGTTGGACTGCCTGACTTCTTTCGCACAATTGGCGATTGAAAATAAATATGTTTGTCCCGAATTAGACGAAACTTTTGAATTGGATATAAAAAATGGTCGCCATCCAGTAATTGAAAAACAATTGCCTGTTGGAATGCCGTACATCGCAAATGATGTTTTTTTAGATCGAGATACGCAGCAATTAATTATGATTACGGGACCAAATATGTCTGGTAAATCAGCTATTTTGCGACAAACTGCTTTGATAGTTTTGTTGGCACAAATGGGAAGTTTTGTACCTGCCGATAACGTAAGAATGGGTATTATCGATAAAATTTTTACGAGAGTTGGAGCCAGCGATAATATTTCGATGGGGGAATCCACGTTTATGGTTGAGATGAATGAAACGGCTTCAATTTTGAATAATTTATCTGATAGGAGTTTAATTTTATTGGACGAAATAGGAAGAGGGACAAGTACGTATGATGGAATTTCGATAGCGTGGGCAATTGCAGAATTTTTGCACGAACATCCTTCAAAACCGAAGACCTTATTTGCAACACATTACCACGAGTTGAATGAAATGAGTGAATTATTGCCTCGAATTCAAAACTATAATGTGTCAGTGAAAGAGTTAAAGGACACGGTGCTTTTCATTAGAAAATTAGTAAAAGGAGGAAGTGCGCATAGTTTTGGAATTCATGTGGCTAAAATGGCTGGAATGCCGCAAACGGTGATTTTAAAAGCGCAAAAGCTATTAAAGAAACTTGAAAAAGATCATTCTGGCGATGTGTTAACGGGAATTAAAGCGGAGAAAGAGCAAATGCAAATGAGTTTCTTTAATTTGGACGATCCTTTATTAGAAGAAATTAAAGAAGAAATACTTAATTTAGACATCAATACCTTGACACCAATAGAAGCGATGATGAAACTCAACGAAATTAAAAGAATGTTGACTAAGAAATAATTAGTTTTGTATTAAAGGCAACGTTATCAGAAGTTTAAATTCGTGCTGTTATTTTTTGCAAAAAAGACTTGTATAATTGAATAAATGTATTAAATTTGCCCCCGCAATACATAACAAGTAAAGCGGCTCTTTTTAAAAATTGAAATGCGAAAATAGCTCAGTTGGTAGAGCGCGACCTTGCCAAGGTCGAGGTCGCGGGTTCGAGCCCCGTTTTTCGCTCTATACCATAGAAATTAAATTTTTTAATTTCAAAATGCTTGGGTGGTGAAATTGGTAGACACGCTGGACTTAAAATCCAGTGACTGTAATGGTCGTACGGGTTCAAGTCCCGTCCCGAGTACAAGAAAGCTTCAAACATAGTTTGGAGCTTTTTTATTTTAATTAAGTTCAACTCATTTTCCCTAATCTTCAATCTAAAATCATAAATTTAATGGGTGCTTTTGTTATCAGTAAAAGATTTGACGATTATTATAAATTTGTTTTCACTTCTAGAAAAGGCAAGGCAATATTCACCAGTTTTCGCTACGAGTTAAAATTTGAATGTGAGGAAGGAATTGACTATTTTAAAAGTACAATTGAAGAAGTTATTTTCGTAAAGGTGCGAACCGCGGGTGGAAAGTACTATTTTAAAATAATGTTGGAAGAAGCTCATTTTGCGACAAGCAGAAAATACAACACCGAATTATTATTGGAGAAAGGGATCAAAGAAATTCAGGACTATGCGCACAAAGCTGAAATTCTAGATTTCACTTTAAACGAAGTAATTTTTCAGGAATAATAGTTCTAAATTGTAGATAAAAAAAAGCCACGCATTGCGTGGCTTTTCAAATTCTTAGAGTGTTTCTAATTATTTTGCAGCTGGAGCTTCAGCAGCTGGAGCTTCAACAGCAGCTGTAGTGTCAACAGCAGTAGTGTCAGCAGCTGGAGCAGCCTCAACAGCTGGAGCTTCTTCTACTGGTGCAGCTTCTTCAGCTTTTTTACAAGAAACAGTTGCTAAAACAGCAACAAATGCTAAACTTAAAAGTACTTTTTTCATCTTACTTAATTATAAAAGGTTAATTATTAATTCGAAGCAAAGATATAAATTTTTTAATAGGTAAAAATTATTTTTTAATTTTTTTTCAAAAAAAGAATTCTTTGCAACTGTTAAAATATTTAACAATTACTGTGCCACAAATTGAAAACCGTAAAAAAAAGTTAAATATTCTTTATTTTAAGTACAATCAGTACTTGTTTAGTCGTGAAAGCCTTCTTTTTCAGTGCTTTACTTTTTTTGGATGTACTAATTTTAATTCTTCAATCAAGTTATTTGCACCTGCATATTTATCAATTATGAATAAAACATATCGAATGTCAACCATAATATTTCTGTAAATGCTTGAATCGTAGTAAATATCACTCATGGTTGCTTCCCAAACTCTATCAAAATTCAACTCAATTATGTTTCCATTTTTAGTTTTTAATTTAATTAGATTGTTTTTTTAGGGGCAATATGGTTCATTATAATATCGGTTGCATTTTTATTCATTTCCACAAAAGTGCTGCAAATATGACCTTTTTCAAAACGAATGTCTTGATTTTGAATTAAATTATCAAAAGCTTCCTTCAATTCTTCTTGATTTGAAATTGAAATACAACCTTCCAAATTCACTAGGGCTGCAGCCTCTGGAAAATGCGAATAATTGGGTCCAATAACAATTGGAATACCAAAAGTCGCTGGTTCTAATAGATTATGAACGCCAGGATTTCCAAACCCACCGCCTACATACGCAATATCAGCATAACTATAAATCTTCGTCAAAATTCCGATGGTATCAATAATGAAAACATCAAAATGTGATAAATTTATTGGATTTGAACTCGTAAAATCTACCTCAGAAAACAACATTGTTTTTTTAGAAATACTGTTCTTCAAAGCTTGAATTTGTTCTGTTTTGATATTGTGTGGTGCAATTATAAACTTCACATTCTCAGCTGAATTTATATACGGTACAAGCAACGATTCGTCTTTTTGCCACGAACTTCCCACAACAATTGTCAACGAATTATTCTTAAATTCCTCGATAAATTCCAATGAATTAACTCTATTTAAAATCGAAGCAACTCTATCAAAACGGGTGTCTCCAGAAACAGTTACATTCGATTTTCCAAGTTTCAATAAAAGGTCTTTTGATTTTGAATTTTGCACAAAAAAATGTTCAAAAGCATTCAGCGCATTTCTGTAAAAACCGCCATACCATTTGAAAAATAATTGGTCTTCTCTAAAAATTCCTGAGATTAAATAGGTTGGTGTTTCCCGATTTTTCAACGCATTCAAAAAATTTGGCCAAAATTCATATTTTATAAAAAATGCCATATCTGGTCGCACAATTTCCATAAATTTATCTACATTAGAATGTGTGTCCAACGGCAAATAAACCGTCACATCAGCAATGGTGTTGTTTTTACGAACTTCATAACCAGAAGGCGAAAAAAATGTCAGCACAATTAAATGGTTCGGAAACCTACTTTTCATCCGTTCCATAACGGGCAAGCCTTGCTCGTATTCCCCTAAAGAAGCGGCGTGAAACCAAATAGTCTTATCGTAAGCCTTGATTTTATTGGATAATACTTTGTAAGTGGACTTTCTGCCTTCAACAAAAAGTTTTATTTTTGGGTTGAAAAGGGCTCCGATTTTCAAAATAAAATCAGCAAAAACCACTATTAAATTATATATAAATAACATAGATTGTATTTTGTGGGGCTAAAATACATCACTTTATAGAATTTTCATTGCTATAACTCATTAAATAACTATTTTTGTAATTCGTTTTAAGAAAATTTGCTTTTTTGAGTAACTTTTGACTTCAAACGTATCAACATTATAACCTTTTTTATCGATGAAAAAAATCCAAATGGTTGACCTGAAAGGGCAATATGATGCTATTAAAGAAACCGTAAATAATTCTATTCAAGAAGTTTTAGATACCAATACCTATATTAATGGACCTCAAGTTCAGCAATTTCAAAAAAATTTAGAAGAATATCTTGATGTAAAACACGTAATTCCTTGCGCTAATGGAACCGATGCGTTGCAAATTGCAATGATGGGTTTGGATTTAAAGCCTGGCGACGAGGTAATTACTGCCGATTTTACTTTTGCTGCAACCGTTGAAGTCATTGCTTTATTGCAATTAACTCCCGTTTTAGTGGATGTGGATTTAGTGAATATGAACATTTCAATTGATGCCATTAAAAAAGCAATTACCCCAAAAACGAAAGCAATTGTTCCTGTGCATTTGTTCGGTCGTGCCGCCAATATGGAAGCGATTGTGCGCATTGCAAAAGAATTTAATTTATATGTAATTGAAGACAATGCTCAAGCAATTGGTGCAAATTGTAAGTTTTCTGATGGTACAAAAAAGAAAGCTGGAACGATTGGACACGTAGGTTCAACATCCTTTTTTCCTTCAAAAAACTTAGGTTGTTATGGAGATGGAGGTGCAATTTTCACCAATGACGATGCTTTGGCACACAAACTTCGTGGAATTGTAAATCACGGAATGTACGTTCGGTACCATCACGATGTTGTGGGCGTAAATTCTCGTTTAGACAGTATTCAAGCTGCGGTTTTAAACGCTAAATTACCTTTATTAGATCAATATAATGCGGCGCGTCAAAATGCGGCACGCAAGTATTCTGCAGCTTTTGAAGGGCATAAAAATATTGTGGCACCAAGTATTTGCGACATTTGCGATTGCCACGTTTTTCACCAATATACCCTAAGAATCATCAATGGCGACAGAGATGGATTGATGCAACATTTGCTTGATAAAGCCATTCCTTGCGCCATATATTATCCAATTCCGTTGCATTCTCAAAAGGCCTATTTGGATTCAAGATACAATGAAGAAGATTTTCCAGTCACTAATTTATTGGCAAAACAAGTAATTTCTTTACCAATGCACACCGAATTAGATGACGAACAAATTAAGTTTATAACAGATTCAGTATTGGAATTTTTGAAATAATTTTTTCTGGAGCTAATCCTGCTTTTCGTTGCAATCTTTTTTGTTTTTAAAGAAAAAACAAAAAAGTATTTTCACTGCAATCAGGGCTAAAACCAGTACAACCAAATAACAATAATATGAAAATTTTAGTAACAGGAGGTTTAGGATTTATAGGTTCGCATACTGTGGTAGAACTACAAAATGAAGGGTTTAAAGTAATTATCATTGATAATCTTTCCAATTCTTCGGAAACTGTTTTAGACGGAATTGTTGCTATTACGGGTAAAAAACCCGTGTTTGAAAACCTAGACGTTAGGGAAAAAACTGCTGTTCAAAATTTCTTTAAAAAGCACAACGATATTGCGGGTGTAATTCACTTTGCGGCTTCAAAAGCAGTGGGTGAAAGCGTTGAAAATCCATTGTTGTATTATGAAAATAACATCAATACGTTGGTTTACTTACTTCAAGAATTGCAACAAAAACAAGATGCCAATCTAATTTTTAGTTCTTCTTGTACGGTTTATGGTCAGGCCGAAAAAATGCCAATTACTGAAAACGCCCCGATACAAGTAGCGATGTCGCCTTATGGAAATACCAAGCAAATTGGCGAAGAAATCATAACCGATGTTACGAAAGTTACGAATATCAATGCTATTTTGTTGCGTTATTTTAACCCAATTGGAGCTCATCCATCTGCAGAAATTGGAGAATTACCACTTGGAGTTCCTCAAAATTTAGTCCCATTTATAACGCAAACAGGTTTTGGATTGCGAAAAGAATTGTCTGTATATGGAGATGATTATCCAACGCCTGATGGAACTGCTGTTCGTGATTATATTCACGTAGTAGATTTGGCGAAAGCCCACGTAATTGCATTGCAACGCTTGTTAAATAAGAAAAACTTAGCAAAAGTAGAAACATTTAATCTTGGAACCGGAACAGGAAGTTCTGTTTTGGAAGTAATTCAGGCATTTGAAAAAGTTAGCGGTCAAAAATTACCTTACAAAATTGTAGATAGGCGAGAAGGCGATATCACTTCGGCGTACGCTAACACTGATAAAGCCAACAATATCTTAGGTTGGAAAGCCGAGTTTACTCTTGAAGAAGCCATGGCAAGTGCCTGGAAATGGGAACAAAAAATCCGTTCTTAATTTGATTTTCATACTATGAATCAAATTCAAAATTTACTAATAATTGGTTTCGTTTGGCCCGAGCCAAATTCTTCTGCTGCAGGTACTCGAATGGAGCAACTGCTACTTTTGTTTAAGGAATGGCGTTGGAAAGTCACATTTGCATCACCTGCAATGGAAAGCGATTTTATGATTGATTTGGAAGCTATTGGAGTTGAAAAAAAATCAATTGCCTTGAATTGTTCCAGTTTTGATGAATTTATTCAAGAGTTAAATCCAACGATGGTATTTTTCGATCGGTTTTTAATGGAAGAACAATTTGGTTGGCGTGTTGCGGAATTTTGTCCCAATGCGTTAAGAATATTAGATACCATAGATTTGCATTGTTTGCGATTGTCACGCCAAAAAGCATTCAAAGAAAAGCGAGATTTTGACATTAATGATTTGTTAACCGAAGAAATTTCTAAAAGAGAAATTGCCAGTATTTTGCGTTGTGATTGTTCAATTATGGTTTCAGAGTTTGAAATGGATTTGTTGAAAAACACCTTTAAAATAGACGCTTCTTTATTGTATTATTTGCCCTTATTACTAGAGCCTCTTTCCAAAGATGAAATTCAAAATTGGTTGCCTTTTGAAGAAAGAAAAGATTTCATAATTATTGGAAATTTTCTCCATGAACCCAATTGGAATGCAGTTCAATATTTAAAAGAAACAATTTGGCCTTTGATTAGAAATGAAGTTTCAGAGGCAAATTTGCTTGTTTATGGCGCCTATCCTTCTCAGAAAGTTTTTCAATTGCACCAGCCAAAAGAAGGTTTCCATATTATGGGGCGTGCTGATGATGCCCAAGAAGTAGTTTCGAAAGCAAGAGTTGTTTTGGCGCCTTTACGATTTGGTGCCGGAATAAAAGGAAAATTATTGGAAGCCATGCAATGTGGAACTCCAAGTGTAACTACGTCAATTGGTGCGGAATATATGTTTGGAGATTTTCCTTGGAATGGTTTTATAGCGGATAATCCAGAAGATTTTGCTGCGAAAGCCGTTTCTTTATACCGAGACAAAACACTTTGGGATTCTGCCCAAAAAAATGGAATTCAAATTATAGAAAAGCGGTATTTGAAATCTAACTTTATCTCAGAATTTAAAGAAAACATTTTATCGCTTCAAAATAATTTAAAGCAACATCGCTTGAATAATTTTATTGGTGCTTTGTTACAACATCAAACCCTACAAAATACTAAATACATGTCCAAATGGATTGAAGCCAAGAATAAATCTGAATAAGTATTCATTTTATTTTATTACAAAAAAAGTCCCGTTTTGAAACTCAAAACGGGACTTTATATTTAATAGAATAGCCTATGCTAACATCGTAACTGGGTTTTCTATGTATTGTTTTAATGTTTGTAGGAATTGTGCTCCTGTAGCTCCATCAATAGTTCTGTGGTCGCAAGCCAAGGAAAGCATCATGGTATTTCCAACAACAATTTGACCATTTTTCACCACTGGTTTTTCTACAATTGCACCAACAGATAAAATCGCAGAATTGGGTTGGTTAATAATTGAATTAAATTCAGTTATACCAAACATCCCAAGATTAGAAATAGTAAACGTACTTCCTTCCATTTCTGAAGGTAATAATTTTTTACTTTTTGCTCTTCCAGCAAGATCTCTAACGTTTCCGCCAATTTGAGACAAACTCATAGCATCTGTAAAAGGCAATACTGGAACTACCAAACCATCTTCAACTGCAACAGCAACTCCAATATTCACGTGATAGTTGATAAGAATTGAGTCTTCTCTCCATTGAGAATTTATTTTTGGATGTTTTTTCAATGCCATTGCGCTTGCTTTTATCACCATATCGTTAAAGG
>Ga0209107_10000507_pt1 | contig 22633 bp, 8 predicted proteins | sample LakErihyJuly2011_2_FD_187460 | JGI IMG/M metagenome (GOLD analysis project Ga0209107, IMG submission 187460) | Freshwater microbial communities from dead zone in Lake Erie, Canada - CCB hypolimnion July 2011 (SPAdes) (version 2) | ecosystem: Environmental > Aquatic > Freshwater > Lentic >...
TATTTGTAATAAGTTTATAAAATCCAGTAGAAGATTCTAGCATTAATTTATAGGTAGTATTATTAATTTTATATCCATTGCCCAATAATTTTTTTATAACTTCATTCATTCTATCAAAGAGTGGGTTGGACATTACATAATCAGAAAATTGTGATTCTCGCATTTTTAAAATATTAGTATCATTAAGTAAATCATTTAATGTAAAAATATCGGTATCTGTAATATATAATAATGGTGTGTAGTTATATCTTGCTCTGTTTTCAATTATTGCTTTTATCCAAGTATCTGGTTGTCTAAAATTATGACGAAATCGCGCTGTTTGTAGTTTCCGCAGGTGAAGCGGGTGAAGAACAATTTCAGGAATACCTGTAAATCCGCGACTATTTTCTACTATAGATGGAATTATTTGTTTTATTTTATCTGTCATTCCATGCTTTAAAAACGCTTTATAATGATTATAAAATGCGTCAACATCACTTGCATCCAACCCGATATACCCTAAAATATGTGGAAATTGTTTAATAAAATCTTCTGTAAAACATATGTCATCGTATGACATTTTTCCACCACATGTATCAACAGCAGATATCTTATTACATAGAGTTACGAATTCTTCAGATGAAGCATTTTGTTCACTACTATTTGATTTAAAATGTGTAGATGGTTTAATTAGTAATAATAACTCAAGTTCATAGTTTGTAGAGTATAATATATAAACATTAAAGGGGTTTACCCCAATACCAGCATATGGCGCTGGGTAAAAATAAATATTTTTTGTTGGAGGGATACATAATCCCTTATTAAAAAACTCACTAATATATTCATTCTGGGTATCTTGTGTAAATGTTATACCGCGAAATAATAGTGTCCCCTTTGGAATTGTAATTGTTTTAAATTCAGAATTATTAGATAATGTATATGTTTTTAACATTCTCTAATAATAGTATAAATATTTATTAACGACTTACGCTAAACTGGTTGCGCGTGTATAAGATATAGGGAATAGCATAGGCGGCCAAAGAACCAAAGAATGTCACCAGGTGGAGAGGCTGCTGTTTGAGGATGACCGCCCCCGCGACGCTTCCAATACACATCAAAGCGTCGCCAAAGAGAATCTTCGCCCCGCCGCTCTCGGCATAATCCTTAAACACGTCCATCATCGCATTTTGGCCGCGAGGCACTTGTTTGATGACGCCAAAGTAAAAGGCCAGGTCATGGAGCAACTGAACACCCACGAGGCCGCCCGTAAAGATGAGAGGGGACCATTTGCCATCAGCAAACTTTTCCTTCAAGTAGCCCGTATACAAGTAGCGCGCCAAGAGGAATCCAATAAAGATGATACCTACGTCTGCTATTACAGCATTAAGGCCAAAGAGGTCGTACCAGCGATTGAGGCTTTGACCGAAGACTTCGGGGAAGAAGCGTGTCATAAAAATCACGAGCACTTCAACGGCCAGAATGGCTAAAAAGATGTATAGCAGGTCCCACGCGTTCTTGTAGTTTCCAATGTCGTTCTTTTTCACTGTCAGCAGATCCGCGTAGGATTCCAAGTCAATATCCTCTTGGGGGCCTTGTTTGACCGCCGTGCCACCGCCGCCGCCAGTGGCTCCTTGTGCGGGAGGGGCGTGGAGAGGAGGCATCTGCTCCCGCGGGGGCTCTTGGCGAGTCTGGACCTGGGGCGCGTCGCGGCGCGCAAACCCAGCGGGCGGCATGACGTCATTCACTGTGGAATAAGACATGCTGTCATAGGCTGTAAAGGGCAAAATGTCCGATTGCATTGCGCCAGGAATTCTATTACTTGCGCAATGTTATTTCTTGTGGCCAAGCGTTCTTTAAATAGCATCTCATATCCGCTTCAAACACTCCTCGGCGTGCTCCAATGCGCCTTCCACCCATGCTTGCCTCGTGCTCCAACTCTCGCCGCAGACCCAAACATTTGGCAGTGACTGAATTCCTATACAAGCCATTTTTGATTCTTCGGCTGGATTGTAGGTCCCAGGAAGCCAATAGGTCGCCCCCGTTTCCCACGGATGGGATCTGAAAAACAGCGGATCTGGAATTTCCAGATCTGGAAAAAGCCTCCGCACATCTCCCAGAATTGTCCGCTCCAATGCCTTATCGCCACCTTTTTTCTGTATGCGCATGTATTCGGTAGTATCATCCGCATCTGTATAACTAATCATTATGACACCTTTTGAAGCATTTATAGGAAGTATATAGCGAGGCCTCTCAGGAGTTACGATGCGCTGAAATCCAGTAAACCAGGATTTTCCAGCGACGACTGGAAATATCGCATAGGTCCGCAGAAGCGGCTGGGTTTTCAGTTTCCGCAGCAATTTCCAGTCGCGAAAGGCTGGAATTTCAGCCACGGCGTCCTTGTGTAATGCCAAAACAACACCTTTGAAAGCGCGCAACTGTATTTTCTTGCCATCGTATCCATACTCAAAATCCAGATTCGTCCCTTTCCCCCCAGCGACGCTCTTCAAATTCAGCAGTCTATGGCGCGGAAGAATCGTCGCACCCCTCTTTTCAATATCCGCACGCATGCGCGCTACAAGTTCCCCAAACCCTTCCTTGACAACTCCATATCCTTTATGAGAGCCCATTTCGCCGCCCCCCAAGAATGCCTCAAGAGCCAAGTCTGCGCGAAGTGTAGTGACTTCGGCCCTGTAGGGAAAAGTTTCCAGTATCCGCCGCGTTTTTTCAGCACCGTACAACTGATTCATGAGTCCTTCAATTGTATGTGTGGCTAAAACTCCAGCTGGCAAACGGCTCAGAGGCTCCAAAAATACAGGAATAAATCCAGTTTCAAAGGGATTGGAGACAAGGGGCGCCCCAGGCCGCTCCAGAAAATCAGTTCCAGTTCCAATCGGAATCCAGTGGAGCCCATACTCTTTCAAAAGCCCCATGACACGTGTATGGTCTTTGCGCACACGCCCTGCGCCCATTTCCCACGAAACTCCTGGAAATTCAGGTGGGGAATAGGAATAGGTGCGCCCACCGAGCCCCTTGTAACGCTCTGCCAAAGCAATGCGCCACTTGGGGTGCTTTTTCAGCAACTCGCGCACGACGTATAGTCCAGCAATTCCAGCTCCAACGACTATTATATCATAGTGTGGGCAAAGTTGTCCTTGCTCACAGCATGTTTCCATCACTCATCCTATACTGAGTAAATGTTTATACAGATACGGGAACTCCGTTGCGATTCAACCAACCAAGCACATCCGCGGTTCCTCCAGCGCCGACCTTGCGGTCCTTGAAGACACCGTCTTGGATGATACAGAATGCGGGAACTCCAGTACATCCAGCATAGCCCAAAGAGGTCTTGTTTTGGTCAATATCTACAGAATACCAAACAACCTCCGGAGTAGAGTCTACAATAAGTTTCTTATTGAGCATCTGGCAAGGTCCGCACCATTTTGCAGAGAAGCATACAACCACATGTGGCTTGTAATCACTGAGAAATCCATCTTCGGTGGGTCTGCGGGGGCGAAGCAGCGCTTCAAAATCCATGTGGTTGGGGAGGGGAATCATTCCGTTGTTGTCGAACGCCATTTTCTCTAGTTACTCCCTTCCAAGAAAGATTTAGGCGCTTCGCCGCGAAATATGTTCCTCCCGCGAGGATGCCCGCAAAGAGAAGAAAGAGACCTGTTGTGGCCATTCCATCATCGCTTGCTCCGCCACCCCCACCTTTCTGTATAGCCATCTGCGCGAGCCGTGTGGGGTCTGTAAACGCCGACAATTGCTGCCCAACGGCTCCAGCCACGGCGCCCGTTTGTGCTATCGCGGCAGCTCCTGAGGCTACCAGGGGTAAAGCGACCTTTTCCACGGTTTCAATGCCCTTCTTTGCTACACCCAATGCCGCGCTCGCGGTCTCCGCACCGGCTTGGACAGTTCCTGCGACGGCTGTGGTCGCCCCTGTGACGGCGGTCACTGCGGGGAAGACACCAGGGAAGACTGCGCCGACTAAGCCAAGGATCCAAGTAAAGAAGCCGCCGCCACGGTCGCATCCCTCGGCGCCTTCTACGGGCAAATCAACGGGTCCAAGTTTGTTGGGACCTCTTGAATCCATAAACCAACTCACGGGGAAGGGGCGTATGAGACCCTCTGTAATCAGGGTGCGAGGCATGAAGAATGCGCGGCCAATGCTGACAACGCCCCAGAGCATCGCGACCGGCCAGAATAAGGGAAACACTGTCGTGATAAATTTCGCCGCCGCGCCCTTGGAATCACCGCCAACAAGCGAATCCATACCAAAGGGCATCAAGACAAGGAACAGATAGGCCAATAACCGGAGCGGGGATTTGCCCTGTGTTTCACCAGGTTGGTCGTCCACACACGCTCCAGCGCCAATGCCCGCCGCGCCAACGAGCGGTATTGTCAGTCCATGTTGTTTGACAGTTTCCTTGTCTCCCAGAATTTGAATCATGTCATAAAAATACCAAATGCCGAATCCAAGAATATTCACTAGGAATTTCAAGGCACCAGTCATGGGGCTTTTGAGTAAAAAGTGATCGACGCCAAAGAAGCCAAAGAAGATGGTCGCCACCATAAGCATCCAATAGGAATACCAAGGCCCACCCCAAAAGGCCTTTCTTGTATAGTCAAACATGTCCGCTGCCACCATGTGGAACGGCTCTCCTGTTAGAGTTGGGACCAATTAAACGGAGAACACTAGACCCGCATATCCGTCAATGACTTTCAGGACATTGTAATTCACCGCGTAAATGTAGGCGCTCATATCACCAAACTGCGCGCTCGTATTGATTCCTGCGTCCACATCTTGGAAACCAAGTTGGAGCGTGATGTTGTCAATGCGGCTCGCATTGAGACTTCCGCTGGGCTGTTGGTCTTCTGGCCGTAGAGCGAAACTGTAGACATAGATATAACGGTCGGAAGGAACCGTTGTGTGGCGCTGATAAGGCTGGACGAGGCGGAAGAACCTCGCATCTCGGGTATCAAATCTGTCTTGACCGTCTAGCTGAATCTTGGCGTCCACGAGTAAATCCATACGTTTCGGCGGTGATGCCAGTCCATTGATGCGGTTCATCATGATTTCATAAAAGCCCAAGCTGCTCCAATTAAAGTATTCGTGGCGATCTACCATAACATTTCGTTGTAGGACCCAGAGAAATTCTTTGATGGGATGGTTGAAGTTGAGGGCCAACGTCGCCGAGCGCGAGTTCCTGGGAACAGCCATTGGCGGCGTGTATTGGACTTGTTCAATCAAATATTCAAGGGGGGAGCTTACAAAGCGACGGCGTTCAGGAACATCCAAAAATACATAGTCGCCCCAGAGTTCTAGGCCAAGTTGCGCGGGCTGGACGCTCAAGCCCGCATTGGTGGTATAAACACCGCCCGCCGCCGCTTCAGGGTTGTAAAGGGCCGAGGCATAGAACATGTTTTGAAGGGGGGCGAGTGTGATGTTGATGCGCACGGGATGGTATTGCATCGCAAGAAGTGGCAGATACAACCCGGGGTTTTTATTAAACCAAAACCGCAGGGGGATGTATAGAACTTGCGGACCCATGATGGGGTCATCGTATTGGCGCGGGAAGGGGAATGCTGTGGAATTTGCGGGTGTCGCGCTCGGTGTCCCACCAGGTTTGGGAACCTGTGCCGTATTCGTGTTAGGATTGATGTATGCGGGAGGACCAGTTGACACTGCCACGCCACTCACGTCTAGCAAAGGATTACCGTTTTCACGGCTGAAGATGTATGGGGGCAGGGCAGCCGCATTTCCAGTTATGTCAGGGGCGCAGTTGGAGCAATCAATGAAGGGGTACCCAGGTTTTTGGCCAACCATTTGTTCAAAGCCAGGGCGCTGAGAGGCGTCGACGGTCAAAGAAGACCAGATTTCCATGAATTGACCGGTTTGTTTGTCAATTTCTTGCTCGCCGATTTGAACACTGATTTCTTGGATGAGCGCGTGGCCAGGGCTATTGACATATCCAACAGGTAAACCACTGCCCGTGTAATATAGCTGGGGCAGCGTCACCTTTAAGAACATGGGACCGAGCATATCGCCATTGCGCGGTACGAGGCATGTGAGCTTCTGGCCAAAGTTTGGCGAGCCATCAAAATACATCCGCTGCGACTCAATGGCAAAGTTTGAATAGCGTCTATATACAAATTTAAACCACGTCACACTAGGATTTCCTGTTAGATAGACGTCCTGTTTTCCTTGTGCGACGAGCTGTAATAGACCGCCGCCTTGCGTCATTTCTCCTGCTTTAGTGCTCAGAATAGACTTAAATCCTCTTTTGCGCATAGAGTAGAAGAAATGGCCTCCGGGTCGTTTGAAATAGACACGTATTCTTGGTTTCGCAGTCTTCCATTATCAAATTGCGTCAATGGATACCCCCAAGGTACGATGTTTGCTGTTGGGGACTGTACATTCTTAAATCCCTATACATTCTATCAATACCAAAGCAGCGTTGGCGCCATAGATACATCTACTCTGTCAAATGTGCTTACGAGTACAGCCAATGCGAATTTAATAAGCACAACCAGTGGACTTATGAGCTCTATTGATTATAATCGGCGACAAATTGTATCTACAATTCCTCTTATGCGCTGGATTTCAAGCGGAACTATTGAAACATACCCATTTACGCATTTATCAACAATTGCGCCCTATAATTCAAATGCCATGTCTACAATTCAAAGTACAATCCCCTATCAATTTACGAGCTCTGGCCTTTTTGGGTTTATTACAAGTAATCTTTATCCTTCTTGTGCGCCCTACAGCCTATTTTCAACAATTCCTGTGCTGGCATCTACTTTTAATAGTACGCTTGTGAGTTCTATTTCCTCTAATTTTGTTTCAACCTTATCGAGTCTGATTAGTTCTGTTGTCGTGCCTAATCAAATTTTTAATTTTACCTCTACATTTTCAACTTTAAACTATATTACTTTAATTATTCCATTTAGCAATGTGTGGCTCGGCGAAGATATGACCAATCTAATTGGAAGCCAAAGATATAATGTGTTTGTAGATTACCAATATTCTATATATGTGAGTACAAGCCAAGATCCTGTTACATGGGTAAGCACATTTGGGCGGCTTTCTTATACAAATACGGTGTCAAGTTTGGTTCAAACCAATTATCCAGTTACAAGCACGCGGATTGGAGACAGACAGTATAGTGAAGTTCATGTTAAACAGATGATTACACCTGGCGCAAATGCGACATTGCTTATCACTGCTGGAGCAAATTCCAATTTTTATGCCACCACGCGACTATTAAGTTCTATTAGCGCTGCAGGTCCAGGAGAAATCTTTGTAGATATCTTCTCGCCCGGTGCCAATAATTACACATTTACTCTTGTACCTCGTTAAGTATTTTGTATAAGTATTCTGTGAGTTTCTAAGGTTCTAAAAACTCAGAGTATACAATAGAATGCCAGTGATTTATAGTCCTCGGCTGGCAGAGGTGTATAGAAATACGGCCCATAGGACTTCTTCGGTTTTGACAACATCTCCCGTCGCAAACTACGCATTAACATCGGATGGAAATGGCGCGACAAATTGGGCGCCGCCCAGTGGTTCTCAAGCAAATCTTATACTATCTACATTAAATGTTACAAATACACTGACTGTAACATCTACTTTTACAACATACTTGTCAGCTGGAACAATACAACTTACTGACGGAGTGTTCCCTTCTCTTACAGTTACACAATTGTCTACAGGTATTACAAACACATACTACACACGAGCGTCGCAAATAAGTACAGTAGGGACATCCACGGTAAATCTATATGCCGCCGCCTCTATAATCCCTACAGTAAATGCCGATAGCATTTCTACAAATTCTATATTTATTACAATTGCCAATGTAGATAATTTAACAGCTACACAATATTCAACAGGAATTTTGAGCACTGGCACCGCATCTATTACAAATATGAGTACCATTGTGACGTCTACCACCTCCTTATATACTTCTCAACTCGCCGCGCAAACGCTTACAGGTCAGCAACTTATCACACCACTTGTATATACAAATCAAGTTTCGACTGGTCTTGTAACCGCTACACTTGTCTCTACAAAGGCGCTGTTTATAAGCACGATAAATGGTGTAATATTTCCACCTTCTTTTGCTTTGAGTCCAGACTCGACATTTAGTACCGTCAGTGTGCGCGATAGTTTTAAAACAGCATCTTTGTCAACAAATTATCTTTCTACAGGATCGCTTTTTGCCTCAACTCTAACAGCTACAATTGCGAGCCCCACGCGTCTTTCTACAACAAGTGTAGCGGCACAAGTTGCCTCTGTAAGCAGTATTTTCACGGATACCATATCCACTACAACAGTTTTTGCAGCCGCCGCTTCTGGCGCCACTGTAGCCGCTCCTATCGTATCTGCGGGTGTACTCACTACAACCACTGGTCTATTTAACACGCTTTCTACTGGAACGGCAAGCACAGGTTCATTGGTAGTCAATGCGCTCACTACGCAGACTCTTAGAGCGAATCAAATCTCGGCTGGTCAGTTACTTGTATCATCCTCTGTGATTAGTACCATAAATACAAATACACTCTCTACTGGGTCTATTTCTGCTCGCACGGCAACAATGAGTAGTCTAAATGCCTATACACTGTCCACTGCGACATTGGAGGCAGGTCAGTTTACCACCACAACTCTTCAAGCCACAACAGTTCAGTCATCAACATTGAATGTAAGTCGTCTATCTACAGGAACACTTCAAGCAAATACTATTTCAAGCAAGGCCATTTTTGTAAGCAGCGTGAATGGTGTCGCGTGGCCTCAAGTCTTTACGGTCGGCCCCAATTTGAACGCAAGTACGCTTACGGTAGCCAATTCTATAACCGCCCCCTCCACATTTACAAACTATATTTCTTCTGGAACTGTAACCGCTACCACCGTGTATGCGAATGCTACAAGCACGAATAGCGTATCTACTGGGGCACTTGTAGGCGACTCAATACAGACAAATTTAACAGCATCGTCAATTACTACGACTGTAGGAATAGGTGATGAGGTGTATGTAAATACTTTATTTGCTTTGAATACATTATCAACAACAACCGTTGATACCTTAACTTCGTATATATATATAAGTAGTCTTATCGCAAACACTGCCCAAGTAGACTATCAGTTACTTCCTACGGTTGCCTATATATCCACACTGGCTGTAAATAGTAATACGACCGCAGAATATTTGACTGCCGCGGCAATAGCCTCGGATTCTCTTGCTGCCGCGACGTTTGTATCCTCTGGTGCCCTGTACGCATATTCTACAAGTATTAATTCTTTACAAACGGATAATTTATCAAGCGGAACCGCCTACGCGAGTATTGCGACCATAAGCACTGGGTTAGTTGTCACTGTGTCGACAGGAATTACTCGTGCTCCAGTAGCGCGTATTGAAAATATATCCACTACTTCACTCTCTACGGGAACATTTATAACAAGTTTAATAACGGCCCCCCTTGCGTATGGAAGCAGCATTTCAACAACTGTGGCGACTGGTGGCATTGCCGATGTTTCCTTTTTGAGTCTAACTTCACTGTCAACTGGAAACCTATTGGTAAATACGGTCATAGTTCCCTCTGTGAGCACAACATCGCTTTCCGTTGTAGCAGATGATATACGAACTGGAAATGTGGGTTCTGGATTTTTCGAGATACTGTCTACTGGTCTTCTTACAGCCCAGTCAGCCTCTATACAGTCTATTACAACCTCTAATGTATCTTCTGGCACAGTATATGGACAAGCAGTATCCGCTACGAATGTATATACAGACACGCTCTCAACACAAACGGCAACGATAGGACTCCTTGTTCCTAGTACAGTCACAGTCAATCAATTTGTAGTATCATCCTTGAACGCAAGAACTGCCGATATTACAACAGCAACAGTGGCGTCTCTTTCAACTGGTGCCGTTCAAGTAAATTCTGTATCGTTTGATATTGCCACGGCAAATCAAGTCACCACAACCAATCTCCTCGCTGCTTCAGGGCGCGTCTCTTCCATACAGGTTACAGATCTTGTAACTGTGAATAATCTATATACAAATACTATCTCAACGGGCATTATTGACGCTAGAACCATCAGTACATATTCTATTGTTGTATGGGGCCCCAATACATTGACAAATACGGGCTCAACTATTTTACAAGGGTCTACACGCATGAATGATACAGTATATGGAAGTTCCATTGTAGCAACCACAACAGTCGCATCTGGCGCATATACCGCGGCCGCAGCATCTATAAGCACATTATCAACCGAAAAACTCATTGGAAGTTCAATTCAAACGTCGGCAATGTTCGCACCATCTTTGAGCACGACGGCCCTCTCATCTGGGACTATTCAAGCTGCCTCGGCACAATTAAGTACATTGGAAACCAAGTTTATGTCTATCGCAACGCTTTATACTACAGATATTTCGGTGAGTACATTTACAGCAATTTCGTTTAATGCGTCTTCATTCGTAGATCGTATTGAAAATATATCTACACAATTTATTATTACAAGTACGGCAACAATCGGTGTTTTGAGCACAAATACAATCTCTACCACATCATTTAGTACTGTAACGGGTTCATTTGATAGTCTGAGTGCTATTAAAGTTTTAGCAAATACGTTTACGGTCGGTAACCTAACCGCAAATTCAATTTCTACAAATACGATTTCAACAGGTTCAATTGTTGGAGGTGGATTAACTACAACAACCGCATCGGCAGATTCTTTATCGACAAATCTATTTACATTTAATACATTGATACTCGATACAGAGCAGAGGGCCACAAATGTATCAACAGGTATTATATTGGGTACAAATTTGACTACACGCAATCTAAGTACAAACATTGTGTCCACAAATATCATAACGGGTACAACGCTACAAACAAGCACGCTCGGTATTGATTTTCTTTCTACGGGTACATTGAGTGGTCAATCCACTCTTGGCGGGTTTATAAGTCTCAGTACAAATCAAATTTCAACTCAAAATGTCCTAGCAGGAACCGCAACTGTTCAGAGCATAAGCACGTTTTTTATATCCACCGGGTCGCTTGTAGCAAATACGATTCAAGTAGGATCCGCCAGTACAAACACAATTTCTACAGGACTTGTGTATGCTTCGCAGAGTTTTGTAAGCACATTGAATGCAAATACACTTACCGCGAGTAGCATGGCCGTACAATATGGTATTTTTAGCACGTTGAATGTAAATACGCTTTCTACGGGCCAGTTCGTTTTAGCAACAACCTTTCTAAACTTTAATACTCTCACAACGGGTATCCTATCTGCTGGGACCCTGTTGCTGAGTAGCATGAATACAAGTGGCTTGAGTACCACGAGTATTTCTACAGGTATATGGAGTGCTGGCGCAACAACGATTCCAGGTGTTTTGATGAATACAATCTCAACAACTGTAAATACGACGTTTAATGCTGTAAGGGCAACCGCTCTTTCTACGAATATTCTGTCTACAAATGTATTGAATGCGTCAACTTTGCTTTCGCATTTTAGCACGATTTCAACAAATAACGTGATTTTAGGTACAGCTGGGTTTTTGATAGGCCAGACTGTAACTGTCAATGCGCTCAGCACGACCTCCTTGTCAACGGTGACGTTTTTTGCGGACAGTTTAACAGTCGCGCGCACCGTTGCGAGCACGATTTCAAGTGGTGTACTCACAACAAATTCAACATTTACGGGATTTTTATCCACGGGCCTCATGGATATACAGTTTTTGAGTACACGCGCAGTATTCGTAAGCAGTATTAATGGTGCGCCCCCAGGTGCCACAAATACAGCAACGAATTTCACGGCAACAAACGCAACTGTTACACGTTTCGTAACAAGTCAAAGTAGTATAATCCAAAGTACGTTTACATCAAGTTTATTGGTCACTGGGACTTCAGTTTTTAGTCAAAGTATATCATTATTTAATGATTTTATTATTTATGCGACACCCCAGCAGACACTTCCTGTAAGTATAGATGGTTCATCGACTACAATCATTGCTACCGCCTCCACGCTCGCTTTCAACCGCACACTCTTCTTTGACCGTTCAAGTTTCCGTGTCGGCATCAATCAATCAACGCCCCAATATGATTTGGATATAACAGGTGATATAGAAACAAACGCGTTTGGTCTAAAACCAAGCGGCACAGATTGGAATGAAACATCAGACCGTCGTATCAAAACCAATATACAACTCGCGAATATTGACATGTGTTATTCAACCGTAAAAGATATTAATCTCTACAGATATAATTTTATTGACACCTATCGTGCTGATTCGGATTCAAATGTTCTAGGATTCCTGGCGCAAAATGTTCAAACGTATTTCCCCAAAGCCGTTCAACCAATAAAAGACCGCTATTTTGAAGATCTCTTGAAATTAAATACCAGTCAAATTTTCAGGACACACTATGGAGCCACGCAAAAACTTGGCCAATTGATTGAATCAAACGACGTACGATTATCATCCGCTACACAACCCTTGTATCTAACCGAAAATACAGTACAGTTCGTATCTAATGAAATTGCGACGCAGTCAACCACGTTTGTAACTTTTTATACAGAAACAGTATCCACACTTGCTGGAAATGAACTCCAATTACAGTCTCTTGCGGACACCTATGAGTCTCTTGTCTCACAACTTTCATCTCTTTTAATCTAGTATTCCGACGATTAAAAAGATAAGGAAATAAGAGGAATATTGTCGCGCACGATAGGACGTGACAATATACTAAATACATGTAGAATGCCGGTGATTTATAGTCCGCGGCTCGCCGAAATATACCGAAATGCGGCGAACAGGACATCCTCAATTCTTACCAGCACACCTCCCGCGAACTACATGTTGACCAGCGATGGAAATGGCGCAACAACATGGTCTACGGGTGGCGGCACATCAAATAATCCAGATTTGACCGTGACAAATCTGACAATCCTCAACTCGCTCAATAGTTCTTCGACCTTTGTAAATTATCTTTCGGTTGGAAATATTGTAATTAATACGGCATCTTTTCCGCAATTGAATACAAATACTCTTTCAACGACCACTCTCACGGCCTCAACCATACTTGCGCGCCAATTGAGTACAACTACACTTTCTACAGCAAACTTGTACACATCAGTCGCAAATATCTCTTCTCTACAAATCAACACTTTGAGCACAGGATCAATCACACTCAATTCAGCCGTTTTTTCATCAGGAAATACAAATTCTGTTTCTACATTGGAAACTACGGCCACTACTGCTTCGGCAAGCCCACTTATCACAAATACAGTTTCCACAGGTGTGCTCGCCGCAAATACAGTTCGTTTTGTAACACTAGCGGCAAATTCTACACTTACTACATCACTAAGTACCAATCAAATTTCTACAATAAGCGCCGATGTAACCACTGTAAGTACAAATGCGCTTCTGGTAAGTTCTCTAAATAATTCCATCTACCCACCTATTTCTGTAATTCCGCAAACTATTTCCTTCAGCACAGTTGCGGTGGCACAATACACGCAAGCCTCCTCCACATTTACAGATTCTACATCTACGGCAACCATATTTACAAATTTAGCGACTTTTAGCACGCTTAACACCAATTCTGTATCCGCGACATCTGTAAATGCCAGCACACTAACAACCGAGGCTGTCAGTACAACGACGCTGTCTACTGGGACGCTCTACAGCGGTCTCGCTACGGTCAGCACACTGAATGCGCAACAAATTACAGCGCAATCAACACTTGCGTTCATGTTACATACAAGCACAATACACGCAAATACGGTCTCAACTGGAATCGGCTCTATCACAACTGTAAATACAGCCTCTCTAAGCACGCAGACCGCATCTGTATCTTCTCTTACAGCCGCAACAGGGTTGTTAAACGGTCTGAGCACAAATCTCATCGAAGCAAACCAAATACAGATCGCGCAGGGAAATTTCAGTACGCTGGCTGGAAATTCAGTTTCGACTGGAATTTTCGGAACTGCCTCCGCGACCATTCCTTCGGTCTCCGTTGCCTCCGCCTCGGCAGCCTCTGTATCCACAAATTCAGTATCTACGAGCCAAATTCAGTCTGAAAGTATCTCTACACTGGATTTCTGTTTCAGCACTCTGAATGGTAGTATATATCCACAACTGTATGATACAAGCACAAACCTTGTTCTGAGCACACTTACACTCGGCGTTTCTAGTCTTTCTGCTTCAACATTTACAAATGTACTCTCTACATCTATCCTCTATACAAGCCTCGCACAATCCGAAGCAATCTCCACAGGGACCCTATCAACAGGAACCCTCACCCTTCCAAACTTGACTGTAAATTCATTCTCATCGTCGTATGCGACCATATCTTCAATGTATGCGAGTACTTTAACAATGAGTACACTAAATACAGTGGCATTTAATGCGCAAAATATTAATGAGACAAATTATGCCAATACAACTGGGACAATAAGTAGTATAACCGCGACATCCTATATATTTGCGGACATAATGTATGCGGAACTTGTAACTGCGCCCACTGCCGAACAGACATTCTTATCGGCGAATACATGTATTACAACATCTATCAATGTACCGACAAATTTCAGTTCTGAACTTTCCACCGGTGCTATTACAGCAACATCCGTATTTTCACAAGTAGCCGCACTAAGCACTCTGTCTACGGCAGCACTGACTATCGGCCAATTTACAGCCAATTCAGTTTTCACGGACGAACTTTCCAGTCAAACCCTCCAAATTACAGCCGCCGACAGTTTCCAGTTGCGCGTAAATACAGTTTCCGCAAATACAGTCGCAATTGACCAACTCAACGCCCGTCAAATAATCGCGAGCACTATTTCTACAGGGTATTTACAGACGTCTACTGCGCAAATCAGTTCATTAAATGCCAATCTAATTTCAGCGGCATCGTTACAGCTTCCTTATCTAGAAGCAAATACGATTAGTACAGCGACCCTATCAACGGGCCTCGCGTATTTTAGTAGCATGTATATAAGCTCCGCACAAACAAACTTACTGTCAACTGGAACATTTTCAAATGTCGGCGCAACATTCACATCTTTATCTACAAATCAAATATCAACAACACAGGCATTTATAACTACTGTAAACGTGCCTATAATTAGCACAGGTACTCTTTCTACAGGAATAGTAAGTACATCTATTGTACAAGCGACCGCCATATCATCCGCATATGTATCAACAAATCAGTATACAACAACCACCGCAAATATTCAGACTCTGAATACAAATGTGCTATCCACGGGTGGAATTACAGTAACTGCTGCAAATTTTAATACCTTTACTGCCACTAATCTTTCGACGGGTTCATATAGGGTGGCCCAAGTTGCTACTTTCAGCACAATGAATGTCACAGATACATTAAGCACCACACAACTTCTTACAGATTATCTATCTGTTGGAACTTTACATGCTTATGGAATAAGCACATATTCGCTCGCGGTTTGGGGGCCGAATACACTCCGCGTACAAGGATCCACAGTTATTACAGGTCCTGTATACGCGAGCCAGCCTTTTACAGCAGATACTGTAAGCACACAAACGGTTGTTGTTCAAAGCATGCTCTATACAAATACTCTGACGACTACAAGTACACTATCAATTGACACTGCGACTGGGTCGCGCATGACTCTAACTGGTGGACAAATTGACAATGCGCAAGTCAGCACAATTTCTTCAGGGACATTTGCCGCGCAATATACAAATATATCCTCTGTTACCGCAAATACTGTATCATCCCTATTTATATATTCTGAAAATGTGATTGCGAGTTCATTGACTGTAGAGTGTCTACTAAGCATTTCCACTGTAGATAATGTGGCAAATGTGACCGCTTTAAATCTTACGGCAAATACGGCGTTTATAAATAATATAAGCACAGTCTATATTTCCTCTGGCGCTATTTCAAGCGGCACGACATATACGAGCAGTTTGACTGTAAATACAATCTCTTCTGGAAATGCGTATGTGGGCGCAACTACCGCGGATGCTATGACACTGACTGCGCTGTCGACTGGAGTATTAAGAACTGCTGATTTCCGCACTGGCGGCCTCAGTACCATTTCAACCGCTATTGCCAGCCTAATTACAGGGTCCAGCCATATTACAAGTGGACTATCGACATTACAAGTATCAACCGCCGTTATAACCGCTACAACCACGACGTTTGTGTCCTTATCCACCTCTGTTTTATCAACTGGATCAGTTTCAGTTCCCTCGAGTATTATTGCGTCTCTATCGGCAAATACGCTCACGACAGACCGCATAACATTTAGAAATGGTTTTGGTAATCTAGTCTTTTTGAGCACGAATCAAGTGTCGAGCGGAACCGCATACATAGGATATGCGGAGGCTGGTACGATATCGGTGAATTCTTTTACGACACAAACTGTTCCTGCTACAAGTCTGGTGGTTGGTGGAATTAGTACATCTTTAATTTCAACAAATCAGTTTACTATTAATCAAACCGCATTTGTCAGCAGTGTATCGACTCAGCTTATGTCTACTGGTTCTATTGCGGCCAATAACACGCCATTTCTGCCAACAAGTCTTTCTAATCTAACACAATGGCTTGATTCTACAGATATAAGCACGCTTTACACAAATTCGGGAGGAACTATACAAGTTACAAATACTGGACAAAATGTGGCATTCTGGAGAGACAAATCGGGTTCAAATAATAATGTATTACAAAATGGGGCAATCGCGGTTCCCACATATGATGCGACTGTTATTGGTTCAAGAAATGCGTTAAATTTTGCGAGTAGCCGTATGCTTAAATCATCAACCACGCCCAATAAATCATTAAATGTAACATTTATTATGGTGGGTGTTGTTAAGGCCACAATTAATAGTTATGGAACCTTTTGGGCACATTTTGCTGGTGCTGATCACGATTCTAATAGTATTTCATTACGTAGGCCAAATATCGCTAATAAAATAACTTGGTATACAAATACTAGGAATGACTTTAATCTTAATTATACAACTGATGTCCCTGTAATTTATACTGGTACAATGGCGAACGGATCAAATCTGTTTTTTCAACAATTTAATAGTGTTGGTTCAACTAGTATTAATAGCAACATGGGGACAGGAATTACTACTGGCGCTGGAAATTTATGGGTTGGTAATGATGAAACAACTGCTACTAGTTATGCAAATAGTGTTATTGGTGAAATATTGTATTATCAGAGTGTTCTTACACAGAATGATATTAATACGGTTCAAGGCTATGTAGCATGGAAGTGGGGTCTTGAAGGAGTATTGCCAGTCGACCATCCCTATAAATCAGCAGCACCAGGCACACTAGGCAATAATTTATCAGCGCAAATAAATACTGCTAGAACAAATACAATACAAACAGATTCTCTTTTAACCCGCGCGCCAAATGCCATCACAGAAGGCATCAATGTGAGCACGTTTTCCACTGCGCAACTTACCGCCACAGCGGCCCGTATAGGATTTATAAGTACAAATCGTATTTCTACTGGTCAGGCAACTGCGACATCATTAACAGGAAGTAGTTTAACTGTTGGATTTGTGTCAACGGGAATTATTTCTACAAGTGTTGCTGTTATGGATACGGCGTATATAAGTACACTCCGAGTATTTGGAAATGCCAACATGAGCAATGCCAACGCAAATATAAGTTCCCTGACAGTTGAATGGGTTCTGTCTACAGGGTCATATGCGGGTCCTGGGATCACTATGGGTAGAAGTTTTGGTACAACGCTCTCAACGGGCGTGGCGACTGCTACCGAGTTACGAACGAGTAGCATGAATGTCGATTTCGTGTCTACTGGGCGCCTAGTGGCCTTTTCCACGTTTGCGAATTATGTGAGCGCTATAACTGCGACTGTTCCAACTCTTGTAAGTACGAGTGCGCTGTATGTATCAACTATTAATGGTGCGGTGTATTCAGGGGATGGTTCTGTTGCGACCTTATCGCTTTCAAGTTTAACTGCTACAAACTTTAGTACAAGTTTGATTCGTACTGGCGCGGTTTCAACGAATAGATTGGAAGTATCTGGGGCGGCGAATTTACAGTATACTTCATCAATAATAAACTATTTAGTATCTGACTATAATAGTGGATATTTATGGCAAAGTTATGATAGTATAAACTGGGCAAAACAGTTGATACGACTTGGATCTGGTGACGGAGCAGCATATGGGATTGCTTGGAATGGTCAATATTGGCTAGCTTCTTTTAATAACAATTGGACTAGTACAATCCGAAAAAGTATAGATGGCATTAATTGGACTACAACAACCGGTGGATTTGCTAATTCAGCGTCGAGTAAAGTTTGTTATGGATTTGCATGGAATAATTCAAATCGTTGGGTGGCCGTTGGCGATTCTCCAACTTCTGGTACTGCGTCTGTGGAGTGTATCAAGTATAGTACAGATGGAAATACATGGACTAATTCTACTGGTGATTCACTTAAGAGCGCATATGGCGTGGCGTATGGAAATAATATGTGGGTGGCTGTAGGAAATTATATCAGCGGGCTTTCAACAAATACAATCGTCTATAGTACAAATGGTACCAGTTGGACATATGTAACTAGTGGCGGGTTTTCAACAGGGATTGGATTTGGCGGTCGTGCTGTTACGTGGGGGGGAAATAAATGGGTAGCGGTGGGAACCGGTGACACGGCAATAAGCTCTATACAATACAGTTATAATGGTAGTAATTGGATAAATGCTGGAAGATTCACGACAACAATTGGTGGGGATTATGGGACTGGTTATGGTGTTGCGTGGAACGGTAAATTATTTATTGCGGTTGGCACCGATGAATTTAATCCATTGAATACTATACAACATAGTTATGATGGAATTTCTTGGAGAAGTTCTATAAGTGGGGCATTTCCATCTTCATTACGCGGTAATTCACTGAATAGACAAGGCGGACGTTCTGTATGTTGGGATGGAAAGAAATGGATTGCCGTAGGATATGGAAATGGCACGGCACTTGGATATTCAACAATTCAACATAGTTATGATGGCTCAAATTGGTTTGTGCCAGCGTTGAGTATAACTACGGTGTTTACGGCATTTGGCATAGCCTATGCGCAGCCCGCAGTGCCAGACATCAACTTAGGCGACCTCCAAATTTTCGGCCAAGGTAAGCCCCCCTCAAGCATAGGAGTCCACAATATTTACGCAACATATACAACACTCGCAATTGACAACATCCTATACATAGATAAATACAGAAGTTCAGTGGCAATTAATTCAGAACTCCCAGTTGATATCTATAATTCAACACTAAAACTCTATGTAAGCGGCATCATACAAACGTATACTGTACAGGCTATAAAACCTGGAAACAAGTGGTCATCCGCATCCGACGAGCGTATAAAGGAAAATATTCAATTGGCCGATCTCTCAACATGCTACAGCACTGTAAAAGAACTCAATCTTTACCACTACAAATATACAAATGATTATCTAAGCCGCGTAACAGTTCAAGATAAATCTATTCTTGGATTTATTGCGCAAGATATGGCCACAGTGTTCCCTAAATCTGTAAACCCTATGAATGTGTATGGCTATGAAAATCTCCTTGTGATGAATCAAGCCCAATCTGAAATGGCCCATTATGGCGCGACCCGTCACTTGATGAACAAGGTTGATGCCATCTCCCGTCAGGTAGCAGATGTAGCAAATGCGCAGCAGCCTCAGACACAAGACTTGTATCCTGTATTGTCTAGTTTCCAAACTCTAGAATCTAATTTAGTAACACAGTCTACTCTCTATGGTATTCGAACAAACACGTATGTTTCCACATTAGATGCGCAGACAGAACAAATACAGTCTCTACAGACTAAATTTGACGAGCTCGTATCAAATATTTCTTCCCTCTTACGCAACAACTAGCCCGGTAATTGATTTATTATCATGTCACTATCATCCAGTCTTTATATTAAGAACTGAATGATACGCATCTTTCGTATCGTAGATTTTACGCATTGGATTTAGGATGCCTGTGATATATACTCCTAAACTTTCGGAGGTATACAGGACTACATTTTTTATAGTACCATCCACTTTGACTGGATTTATCTCAACTGGTGAAGTACTTGTCGCAGATGGTCAAGGTGCCACTATATGGGAGGAAATTACGGGCGCAGTTGTACCTGTGGAAACCGCGCAAGTATCAAAAACAACTTCCACTAATCAACTCTATACTGATTATTTATCCGCTGGAACTGTGGTGTTTAATTCCGCAAATATTCCAGCAGTAAATACGAATACAATTGATACGCAAATTGGCATAATTAATCAGCTTAACTCGCAAATAATCTCTACGACACAAATTTCATCTGGAAGTCTTCAAACAACCTTGTATCTGGGCTCCACATTACAAACTACAAACTTATCTACCGGCCTTTTTACGGCGAATATATTTAATGGCAATCAATTAATTACAAATTCGCTTGATGCTACATCATTAAACGCCTCTGTATTTTATGCGAGTAGTTTAACGGTCGATAGATTATCGACTGCGACGATTGATGCGAGTTCTGCTACAGCTGGCATAGCCACAGCCAATGGTATGACAATAGCGGCTACAAATGTCGGCCAGCTCTCAACTACACTACTTACGGCACCCATGATAAGTACGCAAGCATTTTATGCGAGCAGTATTAATGGAATTCAGTATCCTGTTACGCAAACCATATCTTCCTCTCAACTCTTTAGTACCTTGGCGATTCAGAATACTCTCAGTTCTGCCTCCATATCTACAAATACAGTTTCCACCGCCTCTATCGCGGCAAATCTTGGTAATGTAGGCTCGTTACAAACAACCGAAATCACAGGAACACTATTCACACCACAGCTGGTAAGATTTGATACTCTGAGCACAAACACAATTTCTACTGGCACAATGACGGCTTCTATATACAACGCAACGAGTCTCAATGCGACACAAGTATCTACCTTGTCTACGGTAACCGCCTCAGTCTCTACACAAACGGCCAATGCGAATACTACTGTCGCAGCATCTGCTACGGCCTCCTACACACAAACCCCCACAGCAAACATCGACACTATTTCATCTGGCAGTATTGTAGCAAATTTACTTCAAACCCCTTTTGTAAGCACAAATTTTCTTTCTTCAGGAACCGCCGCTGCCCCTATTACTACAGCAAACGCATTTACAGTTGGCAGCATTTCTACAGGATCCATGTACAGTAGCACACTTTCTGCGACAACCGCTACTGTATCAAATCAATTAACAGCGCAGACTCTGAATGTAAATACAATTTCCGCAGGAACTACCTATGCTGCCACGGCGAGTAGTATTGCGGCGTATACGAGTAGCATAAATGGCATCGCATTTCCTGTTGTATTCGTGGTAAACCCCAATTTAGTTCTCTCATCAATTGCTGTCCAAAATTCAGTCAGCACATCCTCTACTCTTACAAATTCAGTATCAACCGCAACACTACAATCTGGGCTTGTTCGTGCGTCAATCCTGTATACAGATACACTCTCAACAGGAAGCATAAGTACCGCATCCGCCACATTTGTAACAGGAACATTTAGCACTGTCGGCGCCGATTCAGGAAATATTCAAAATGGCACATTTAAATCTATGACAATCATACCAGGTGATACTCAACCACAGACTCAGATATCTTCAATTACAGCACAGATACTCACAACAGATGTGCTCTCCACAAATACATTTACAGTCAATCAAGCCAATGTAGGTTCTAAGATAATTACAAACTCGACATTTGCCAACACAGTCTCCACCACCGCGCTATCTGTTACAAATAGTTTGACTACAAGATCTCAAAGTACAAATCAAATTACTGCGCCCACAGTCTACACATCTTCTCTGGTTGGAAATTACCTTGAAGCGAATCAAATCTCTGCGGGCCAAGCTTTCATTAACCAGCCCACAATAAGTAGTATTCGCGCTCGTAACTTTACTATCACCAACCTTCAAACTTACAGTAGCATATATACCGCTCTGAGCACAAACGCCCTCTCAACTGCAACCGCGACAGTTGGTACAGTAAATACCCAAGGTGCCAATATAAGCACGCTTTCAACAACAACTACCACTGTTCAATCTGCCTCCTTTGATACTGCCTTTGCGCCCGTGCTTTCCTCCGCATCTCTCAGAATTGATACGCCGTCCCTAAATACGTTGTCTCTAAGCACAAATTCTATTTCTGCTGCCACGGCCTATATTCAGCAGGGGCGGTTTGACACACTTAACATACAATCTATTTCAGCGGGGCAGCTCCTGGCGGCCACTGCTCTCCCTAGCACCGTGAATGCCACAAGTCTGTCGGCGACAAGTGGCCAAATCAATCAACTCTTCGCAAGCACCTTGAATGCCGAATCAATTTCCACAAACGCGTTTGGTTTTGGGTCGGCCACAGTCAGTAGCCTCCAAACAAATACAGTCGTCTCTGCGCAAGATACGCATATACTAGCTAATTTCAACACATTTAATGTAACAAATCTTGTAACGGCAAATGTGGTAACAAACTCTGTAGTAGCTTCCTCTGCCTCCACAAATACAATAAGCACGATTACAGCAACAGGACTCGTCAATCAATTCAAGACTTTGGAAGCCGATAAGA
>Ga0209107_10000509_pt1 | contig 22621 bp, 14 predicted proteins | sample LakErihyJuly2011_2_FD_187460 | JGI IMG/M metagenome (GOLD analysis project Ga0209107, IMG submission 187460) | Freshwater microbial communities from dead zone in Lake Erie, Canada - CCB hypolimnion July 2011 (SPAdes) (version 2) | ecosystem: Environmental > Aquatic > Freshwater > Lentic >...
GGTGAGGGAATAAAAGTTGGTACTGTTGAATTAGAAGATGAACAATTAGGAAGAACATATACAGATGATGGGTATTCAAATCTTATTGATTCTGGTAGTAATATTAAGGGAAACATATTTTATGATAGAGGGTTGATTGTAGTAGCTAAAGATATAGTTAGTGGTTCTGTTTTATCTCAATTCACTTTAAACTTTCGTTCAACTAAAACAATATATGAAAATGAAATATTCCTATCCGTATTGGAAAACGAATTTAATACTTCTCAAAACCCATCAGCAGTAACCGAAACCGATGGTGTAATAAATACGCATATTGTACAAAGACCAGGATCAATTAGAAATGGAGATTTAGTAACCGCATCTTTTTATAATGCTGGTACAAAAATAATTAATGATGAATTTGCTTATTATGAAGATAATGTAAGTTTAGACCCAACTGGTTCATTTTTAGCACCATATATTACAACAATTGGATTATATGATAATGAATTAAATATGGTTGCAGTAGCTAAATTACCACAACCAATTAAATCAACTCCTGATTATCCAGTGAATTTTATTGTTAGATTTGATTCATAAACAATTTTATTTATATTTATATTCAAATAACACAAAATGGCAAGTATATTAGACATATATAAGAAAACTCCACCAAAGACAGGTATAGTTGATGTTAAGGGTGGTGATAAAACCCCTCTAAATGCAGATGGTGGTAAAGATTTATCAACAAACGAAACGGCTATTCTTAAAGCTAGAGGTGGTAAATTAAACGAAAAGAAGTATTCTGATTCGGTTAAAAGATAATCAATGAGTTGGAAATTTAATGGAAATATTGTTACAGAAGAAACCACACCTGAAGGTGCGGTTGGATTTGTCTATAAAATGATTGATACCAGAACTGATAGGTTCTATATAGGAAAGAAATCCTTATCTCAAACCAGAAGATTGAAACCCCTTAAGGGAAAGACTCGTAAAAGGGTTGTAAAAAAAGCATCTGATTGGGAAAAATACTATTCATCAAATTTATGGATTAAATCGGAAGTAAAAGCTGGAAACGCTGAATACTTTGAAAGAGAAATCATTCAATTTTGTTTCTCAAAGAAATCCTTATCATATTACGAAATTAAATGGCAGTTTCATTACGATGTACTAGCCAACGAACAAGCAATAAACGAAAACCTTATGGGAAAATTCTTCCGTAGGGATATAATAAACCAATAGTTATGACAATACCTGAAATCTCAAAGAAGTACGGAATCTCCGAAGCTTACTTAAACGCAAAAGATGATGCACTTCAAATAGCGGCTGCATCTTTAATAGACCTTAAAGGAATGTTGGAAGCAAATCAACCAAAAGCTCCAATTATAGCAAAAATTCAATTTTTAGCTGATTTTCTTTACGATGTCAAGAATTCCAACCATTAATTTGGTAAATTCCCAAAAAAGTTGTATATTTGTGTAGAATATACTAATATGGTATCTGGGAAGAATAAACTAACAGTCATTAACATTTTAGACACCGCATTAGGTGTAGGTTCATCCTTAAAGGGAAATGAGCAGGCACATCATTGTCCATTTTGTAACCACCATAAGAGAAAACTTCAGGTAAACTTAGATACTCAAAGATGGCATTGCTGGGTATGTGATTCTAAGGGTAGGAGTATTCAATCCCTCCTTCGCAAACTCAATGTAGATATAAGAGACCTCAATAGATTGAAAGATATCTATGGTGAGGATGATTATACATTAGTTGCGAAAGATGAGTATGTAGCTAAGTTACAATTACCATCAGAATTCAAACAATTACACTTCAAACCAAATGGATTCCAACCTGAATATAATCAAGCTATTAACTATCTTAAAGAAAGAGGAATTACCCAAGCTGATATCGTTAAATACAACATCGGATATTGTTCTGATGGATTATACTTTGGCAGAATCATTGTACCTTCGTATGATGAGAATGGTGACTTAAATTACTTCGTAGCTCGTTCATATTACAAAGAGGAACGAATGAAGTATAAGAATCCACCGGTTAATAGAGATGTAATTGTGTTTGAAAATCAAATCAATTGGAATGAACCTATTACCTTAGTGGAAGGTGTATTTGATTCATTTTCAGTTAAGAGAAATTGTATTCCTTTGCTTGGTAAATTTTTATTAAGTAAATTAAAGAATAAGATTATAGAGAAAGGAGTTAAGGATATAACAATACTATTAGATTCAGATGCTATTTCAGATTCTACAAAGCATACTGATTATTTTATAAAGAATGGTATTAACGTAAAGAATATTATACCAACCGAAAAGGATGCTGGGGATATGGGATTCAAAGCAGTTAGAGAATTATTAAAAGGAGCAACACAAACTGGATGGGATGACTTAGTTCTATCCAAACTAAATAATATATGAGGTTAAAGAGAATTTATCACATTGCGGATATACACATTCGTAATATAAAAAGACACAAAGAGTTTAGAGAAGTATTTTACTCAATGTTTGAGGAAATACAAAAAAGAGGAACGGAAGATTCTATTATCTACTTAGCTGGAGATATTGCTCACGCTAAATTAGAAATGAGTCCTGAATTAGTAAGTGAGATTAGTTGGTTGTTTACCGAATGTAACAAACTATGTCCTACTATTGTAATCGCTGGTAATCACGATTGTAATATGAACAATTCGGACAGATTAGATGTACTTACTCCAATCGTTGATGCATTAAAGTTACCAAACCTAACGTATTTAAAGGATACGCAAGTTTATGGAATTGGAGATGTTGATTTTGCAGTATTTAGTATATTTGATAACAAAGATAATTGGCCAAAAGCTGATACTCTATTTGGTAATAAGAAGATTGCACTATTTCACGGACCTGTTGATAACTCTACAACAGATGTAGGGTATGTAGTTAGTAGTAGACACTTTACAACTGAAATATTTGATGGATACCATTTAGCCTTATTGGGAGATATACATAAAAGACAAGAGATGATATCACCAAGCGGATGTAAGGTGGTATATGCTGGTTCTTTGGTACAACAAAACTTCGGTGAAACATTAGATAAGCACGGATTCTTAGTTTGGGATTTAGATACAATGACCTATGAGGAAGTTGATATCCAAAACGATTACGGATACTATACTTTAGATGTTGATGGGGGCATTGTGCCGGATGTAACTGATATGCCGTTATACCCTCGTTTAAGAGTAAGGATATCTAATACGGATACCGCAGATACAAAGAGAATGATGGCTGACATTACCGCAAAATATGGTGTGGAAGATTTTACAATCATTAGAACGGATACATTCAATAAGAAGAAAACCAACGATAGAGAAGCAAGGTTGGAAGTAGATAGTGTTAGTGATATAAACCATCAAAACTCTTTAATAGGGGAGTATGTAGAACGTATGATGCCGTTCGTAACGAAAGAGGACTTAGCTGGAATAGAGAAAATAAATCGTGACATTAATAGTAGAATACAACCATCAGAACTACAAAGAAACATAAGCTGGAAACCAATTAAGTTTGATTTCAGTAATATGTTCTCATACGGAGAGAGAAACGTAATCAACTTCGATAAGGTAACTGGATTGATGGGATTATTCGCACCAAATGCGCAAGGTAAATCATCTCTATTTGATGCAATCTCATTTTGCTTGTTTGATAAGTGTAGTAGAGCTTACAAAGCATCTGCTATTATGAACAATAGGAAATCGGACTTCCATTGCCAATTAGAATTCTCCGTTGATGGAGTTATCTATGGTATTCGTAGAGAAGGTAGAATTATCAATAAGGGAAAGAACGTAAAAGTGGATGTGGAGTTTTGGAGAGAAGGAGATAGTGGTAGAGAATCGCTTAATGGAACGGAGAGAAGGGATACAAACCAAGTCATTGAAACCTATGTAGGAAGATATGAGGATTTTATTATGACTGCCTTATCACTACAAAGTAATAACGCACTATTCATTGATAAATCACAATCGGAGAGAAAGGATTTGATGGCTCAGTTTATGGGCTTGGATATATTTGATAAGCTGTATGATACTGCTACCAACGATATCAAAGATGTGAATGCACTTATCAGAAATTTCAGAAGAACTGATTTTACTTCTGAACTGGCCCAAAAAGAAAACGACTTGAATTCAAAGAGAGAGGAGTATGATAGTTTAGATGCGGAGAAGTTAGAATTGGAAAATCGTAAGGGTGAGATGGAAGAACAAATCGTAACACTATCTCAACAAATCGTTCCAATTCAAGGTAATTTAAATATTGATACATTAAACTCAAAATTTAAAACAATTGAGGATGATTTAAAAACTTGGAGTGATACTAAATTTGATAAAACCATAAAGCATACGGAGGCTAAAGAGTTGGTAAGAGAAGCTAAGGAAATGATTGATTCCAAAGTTACTATAAACGGAACTGATATCGGTGAAGCGCAAGTTCAATTGAATTTAGTTAAAGGACAAATTAAAGATACTTTACATCAGATTGAATTATTAGAACAAACAATTGAAACGAACAAAGAGAAATTATCACACTTAGCAGAGCATGAGTATGACCCTAATTGTAATTTTTGTATGAACAATATATTTGTAAAAGATGCAAAGGAAACTGAAAAGAAATTAGGAGAGCAAGGTAATCAATTAGAAATACTAAACATATTACATGGTGCTCTTATAACTCAATTAGGTGAATTGGCTGGAGTTGAAGACCAATTCCGTCAATGGAAACAATGGACAAACGAACATAGTAGATTAATTACCATTAGAGAAAGATTAGAAGCTGATGGTAAAACTGCGGATTCAAAAATTGAATTATTACAACATCAGTTAGAAACCACAAAAGCGGATATCAAACGATATAATGATAATGTAGAAACAATTACAAAGAATCAGGCATTAGATATTCATATTCAAAATGTTCGTAGATTAAAACAAGGTGTAGAATCGCAAATATCGGATGTGAACAAACTTATGTTACGATTAATGTCAGAGGTAGGTGCAACAAAAACTTACATTGATAATATGGTAGCTAAAATGGAGGAAGTAAAAGAATTGGAAAGTAAAAATCAATTATATACATTCTACTTAGATGCAGTTAAGAAAGATGGAGTACCTTATGAGTTAATATCCAAAGCACTTCCAGCAATTGAAAACGAAGTGAACAACATATTAGGACAAGTGGTGGACTTCTCAATATCAATGGATACCGATGGAAAGAACATTAACGCTAGAATCGTTTACGAGGACCAAGAGTGGGCTCTAGAAATGTGTAGTGGTATGGAGAAGTTTATATCAGGTCTAGCGATTAGAGTGGCTCTAATTAACATATGCAACCTACCCAGACCTAACTTCCTAGTAATAGATGAGGGGTTTGGTACATTGGATGCGGATAACCTATCATCCCTCTTTATGATGATGCAATATCTTAAAACTCAATTTGATTTCATTTGGGTTATTTCTCACTTAGAACAAATGAGAGATATTGTGGATGGACTTATTGAAATTAAAAAAGTAGATGGTTTCTCTAAGATTAATTTCTAGTAACTGGTAATACATTTTTAGGTGTGGTCTTATTCAAAGACTGCACCTTTTCTTTTATAAGGGTTTCTACTAACCCATTTATCTTATATCCTTTCTCTTTACAAAATTCTTTTAGTGTCTGATGAACTCCGGCATCTATTTGTATCATCGCGTATTTTTTCATAATTCTTTAGATTTATTTAGTTTTCTTTAGTTTTTATTATTTATAAATATTAAACATAATATTTATTACTAATTAATAGGAACATACATGGCAAGAATCAAAAAATATGCGGATAATTTAACGCAAAATTTAACTTATTTTCAAACATTTGTAACAGATACAAATCCAAATTCAGATTATTTTAGAATAACGGAATTTAAGGAATCTTTTACTGGTGGTAAAAATGGATTTCTAATTGAAGGTTCTGAGTATTTAAAAGAGAGTACTGATATAAAAATAGAAATATTAGACGTTGAAGGTAATCCAATTTATTTTGAACCTGGTAATGGTGTTCCTGAATACTATGAGGGATTATCAAAAGTTGTTGCTGTTTACATATACGAAGATACTCCAATTGGTAATGCAAAAATTACTGTATTAGGTGAGTTAAAAACTTATTTAGATGGCGATGGGATAACTCAACCAATCCCAATTGAATGGGCCGGTATCTATAATGTTAAATGGGAAAGAGATTTTAAAGTTAATAGATTACTATCAAATGAAGATAAGGTAAGATTTTATGTAAGACCCGAAGTTAGTATTACCGAAATAGTTAAACCAATATTTTCAAATGTTGTTGCACCAAAAACACAAAGTGGAATTATAAACGGTATTTCACAAGTTCCGGCAGCTGGGACTATATTGAATAATTACACATCTCCAACTACATATATTTTAGAAACTGTTGGAAATTCATTTTGGACGGGCTCAATGGTTGGTACATACTTAGACACTAATTTATTAGTAACAGACCCGGCTGACCCAAACGGAAGCGCAGCACAACCAACGATTCCTTATAGACCATTAGTGACTCAATTGATTAATTCACGAGAAATATTAGTACAGCCACCATATACTGAATATGGCTTAGTAGCTAATACTGAAAATGCAACATATACCGGAATATTTAATTATACCGAGGGTGTAGATAATTTAAAAACGGCATTAACTGGTTCATTTGCAAAAATAACATTAGCGGATTTGACTACTTTTGTGGGAGATTGTGCTAGAGTTAAAATATTTAGGAAATCAACGGCAGACTTATCTGATTTTCAATTTGTTCAAGAAATACAATTAGAATCAAATGAAATTTTAGTTGATTTAGCATCTACTACAAAAAATCAAGAAAATTATGGATTATTTGATAATATCAATTTTAAAGAATATTGGGTAACATCCTCAAACGATTTGCATACATCATTTGAACAATCGTTTTTATTTGATTCTATAAAATTAAATAGTATTAATGGAGTTCAAAAATTCTTTACAACAAAATCATTAAATATAAATGAAGGTATTGAATATAGTTTAAATTTTAATGTTAGAAAAGAAGCAATTGGTAATCGCAGTAATTATATTGAAGCGTATTTAAGTGGTTCTAAGCAAACAATTATAAACGGTTCTCCAGCTACACTTCAAGTAAAACAAAGTATTGTAAGATTAGATACTGAAAACGCTTTACTTGAAAAACAAATTATTACTGAAAATATAAAAGCTGAAGAAATAAATAATGCTAGATTGTATTTTGATATAAAAGGATTTGATTGGCATATTGCAGATGTTAGTTTGAAAGCATCACAAGAAACTGCATTTTCTCCCGATGAAATAACATTTATTCAATCAGTTCCAAGAAATTTACCAGTTGAAACATTTGTATATCGTTTTGAATTTTACGATATAAATAATAATTATATACCAGTATTAGTTGAAGAAACAAAAACATTTGATGGAGGAAATTTACAAAGAATACAAAAAGGATTAGTATTTTCACCTAGATCGCTAACATTTCAATTTGATTCCGGTTCTCAACCAGTACCACCAACGGTTGTTGGTTTTACCGTTACTAAAAATTTATTAACTGGCTCAGTAACATATACATCGCAATCTTTTGATTTTTTTGGTGATGAATTATTTGGTTCGGATTATACAGCATCATTTACGGGACAAAGATATCCGGGATTACTTAGTGATATTACATCCGATTCACCAATAATGACTGTTGGGAACTTTACGGGTTCTAGAGGAGACAAGTTGGTACAGATTGTAAAAATAACAGGAGAGGTAGAAGGATATACTGATACGGTTATATTCACTAAAGTATTAGATGGATTTGGTGGTGTGAACTATTTGATTAGACCTTTTAGAGGAACTCAAATTAGAAATAGTAGTACATCGTCTTTAGAAATCCAGGCTATACGAATAGATGGTGTAAACGATATACAACTGAGTAGTACAACTCAACCATATAAGGGATGGCCTGATAAGCAACTGCATATTATATCACGTTCAGCAGATGGTGCTGAAAAATTTGTAAATTTAGAATATGCATTATCAAGTAGTTATATATACGGATTAAATTCTGGTTCATTGGGTAGTAAGGAATTAAACTATAATGCCGTATTCAATAGAGATTCAATTGATTTTAGAAGAACAATATATTTGATTTCATCTCAATCCGCGGCAGCAGCTCCGGCATTTATAGCATCGGCATCCGTTGTTGCAAGTATTCAATTAGAAGATTTACAAGATGGATTGGATAGTGGTATTGTAAAATATAATGCAGATTCATTTACAATTAATCCAAGAACGGAATCAGAATTTAGACCAGCATTTGGATTTGCAACAGCATCTTTCGCAAAAAGAGGAACGGCTGCATCTGAAATAGAATCGGTAACAGCATCGTTTAAGGTATGGCCATCAATGTCAATTAATAAAGATTGGGTACCTGAATATTGGATGTATTATACTACACAAAGTTGTCATACGGCATCAATAACAATAACGGCAATTGATGAAAATAGAAATCCGATATATTCAAAAGATAAAGATGGTTTAGGATTATCTACGAAACAAAGTAAAAATCTAACATTAACATTTACATATACTGAACCTTGGACATCTGCATCTGTTAGTTTAGATAAAACATTCACAATTGTTCCTGAAGGTAAGCAAGGAGATGAAAGTATTGTATTTGAAGTAACCCCAATATCAGTAACTCTTGGTGCAAATTCAAGAGGCATTGTAAATGATTATAAACCATCTATAACTGATATTAAATTAAAACAAGGTTCTAAATATCTTGCTTTTAGTTCAAGCGCACATGTGTTGGATGATTTAAATACACATGGTACATTCTATATAGCATCTGCATCTATAATAGATACTAATATTACTGCAGGTAATATACATTTTACATCATCATTTGGAACACCAGGAAAACAATATACAGCATCTTTAATAATAAGTGCTTCATCAAATATGACAGATTTGAGCGGCAGTATTGAATATCCATTAATTATTCATCCATATTATACATCTTCAATTTATACTGCAAGTGTAATTGTTAATTATACAAAAATACTAGAAGGAGCACCTCCAATTCAAATATTAATATCACCAACATCGGTGGCATTAACGGCGGATGAAGTTGGATATATTTCACCTGCTGAATACTCTCCAGCAAATACAACGATACAAGTAAAAGACGGAGATGATTTTTTAAAATTAACAACAACTGAATCTTTTACAAATGCGGATGCTAGAAAAGGTACATATACAATAAATTCAATACAACCAAGTGTATCTAATGGAATTTTTACAATCCTAACAGGTTCTTTCTCACAATCAATGAGTTCATCTAAAACAGGATTAACAGGAAGAATGAATTATGATAGATTTGATTATCCGTATGTTTCTGCAAGTGCACTTTATACAATTCAAGTATATCCATACGCATTGGGAGCTGGGCATTTACCAACTTCATCAATCTACACAAGAACTCAAACATTTACAAAGAATGTAACACCACCTAAAGCTAGAAGTGTTGATTTTAAAGCATCCACATACACAATAAACTATGATAGAAATGGTAGGGTATCCGCTGCATCTGAAGGCGGAAGTGAACTATCGGCAACTGCTTTTAACACAACATCATCGTTGGGTAAAGTGCATTTTTATTTATTTAATGATGACGGTTCGCAAATTGAAATGAAATTGGGTACTGGAACACCTCCATCTGTTACCTTTGACACCCCAGTTTCCATCGTAGAGGTTGCACCAGATGAAATAAAAAAATTTACAGTTAGAATCACCGATGGTAATCCATATACCTCTCCAACATTAAATCCATATAGAGCAGAAGCTCAATTAACAATATCTGGTATGAAGGCTGGTGCTGATTCATATAAATTAGTAGCATCAAATGACAATACGTCTATAACTGCCGATTTATGGGGACCTCCTGTATTTTCTAATACCGGTATGAAAATTACTACATTTAATGGTACTCAACAATTAATAAATCAACATCCATTACCACAAGCAAGTTTATTTGATGCAAATTTAGACTTTGCAGGGAACCCGATTGGAATGTTAGGCTATTCATCGGCATCCATAATTTATAAAGATAATTGGATTACTTCACCAACTAGTACTACTGGGAATCCTGCAGAAACTGGAAATATAACAGCTTGGCAAGCTCCAGCTATAAATACATCTGGAAAAATTGTATATAGAGTAGATTTTGAAGGAGATTCATCTACAACAAACGCATTGATAAGACCGTTAGCTAGACAAACTCAATTCGTAACGCAATCAATATCTGTTCAATTTACACCACCAGCTCCGTATGATGTAAAGATGACTAATGAAAATTCATCAGCAGTTTATAAAGTAGCGGGTACGTTATCATTTGCTGGAACTGGTACACAAATTAGAGTTTATAGAGGAGATACTGAATTGGTGAATACATCAACATTGCCAGCAACCGATACCGATGCATATGGTACAACTGGATTATCAAAGGATAAATGTAGAATATCCGTACAATCATATTCATCTGGTATAATTACGTTAGGTGGTGGTCTAGGTGCAACTAGTCCTCTTCCTGGTACTTCGGGAGTAACGCCAGCAACAATGCCAATCCTTGCAGGTTGGGCTACACCGGCCTCAAATCCAACTGCGGAAATTGTATATAAAATTGAATGTGAAGGTAGGGCAACTTTTTTCAAAACACAATCCCTATCAATTCAATACGAAGGTAATGTGGGTCCTGGTCTTGTTATGAGAGGTGAATGGGATGCAACTAAAGATTATTATGGTTCGGTTGAAAATATAAATGATAGATTAGATGTTGTTACTTACCAAGCAACACAGGATGATACAAAGTATTACGCAGCAATTAGTGGTTCTGGTCCAAACACTTGGGTAAATCCAACTACATCAACTTTTTATAGAGGAGCATCACCACCTGCAGGTTTTACTTTTAATGTTGGGGCACAGGCACCAACACCAAGCACAACTCAAGTACCTCCTGTTGCATATTGGAGATATTTGGGAACGCAAGATTTCTTTGTGGCGGCTAAATTGGCAATATTTGAAAAATCATTTGTTAAGAATTCTATCAATGTTGGTACAAAGCCTGGTGCACTTGATGATTTTGCTAACATTGTAATAAATGGAGGAAGGACTGACCCGTATATTGCAATGGGACAAGTTGGTAGTACTGCTGGAACTGCGGGAACTGCGGGTTCATCTGCAGCTGCTACCGGAGTTATAGGATATGATAAACCTGGTATTTTCTTGGGTATTTATGAAAATGGAAGTTCTGGTACAAGTGGTAGATTCTCAATCAAAACCACTTCTACTTCTGGAAAAGGAATGTTTTGGGATGGTGATGTTTTAACTATTATAGGAGCAATTAGACAAATTCAACCGGGTGTTAGTGAGGGTTCGTTAAGGGGAGCTTGGACAGCTGGAGATACTTATTACACAAATGATATAGTTTCATACGGAGGACAAAGTTGGAGATGTACATCGGCGCAAGCAGAAAATTATCAAAACATTGCAACAAACGATACAAATGCATTAACTGGATATCCCGGTTCTGGTCCTTGGGCAATTGCGGCCTCAGCAGGAACATCTGGAACTTCAGGAGCTCTCGGTGCTACTGGTGGACCCGGTCCTGGTGTAGTTTATAGAGGGGAGTGGAAACAGTACGAATCCGATGGAACTACCGCTAAAACATATTATAGAGACCCAGCAGCACCTACACTTGCAACAAGACGTGATGTTGTTAAGGGTAGTAATGGTCAATATTATTTATGTAAGGTAACACATACAACCGCAGTAGGTAGTGGGGGTGTTTCAACTAAACCAATTACTGGTGTTGATTACGCAACATATTGGGAATCATTTGGTGCAACATTTAGTTCAATAGCAACCGATATTTTATTGGCGCAAGATGCAACTGTTACAAGAGCATTAGTTATGGGTAGTGATGATGATGGTATTGGTATAATACGTTCCGTCGATGCAACTGCATTTGATGCCGGAGCTGGATTTTTTATGGATAAAACTGGAAGGGCTAGATTTGGAGACCCTACTGAAAATCAAATAAAATTTGATGGTACTAATTTTGAAATCACAGGTTCAATAAACGCAACGGACGGACAAATTGGGGATTGGGTTATTGATGCCACTACAAGAGCATTAAGAGATACTGATTCTCAAATAATACTTGACCCAAATATTCCTGAAATACAATTTTATACTGGTAGTGGTGCTGGTAGAGTAAAAAAAGTAAGTATTTCTCCTGTAAAAGCATTATCATCTCCAAGTGCCACACCTATAATATTATATCTTACCGGTTCATATGCATTACCAACTCCATCTATAACAACCACAGGGGGCACTGCTACTCAACAAATAAAATATTCGGGATATACAACTTCCGGTAGTGTATCGGACGGTGTAAGTAATTTAGGTAGATATAACGTTACAGAACTTGGATTTGTACAAGTAACTGCGAATATACCTACTTTCGAAGTAGAAACACCACCGAATTCAATATCACATACCACCACCTTTCCATCGTACTTCCCTCAATACTCAGGCCAACAACACGGAGGATACTCTAGTCCACAAACAGCGATTGCGTATTTGTATTTAGAAGCTGTTAAAGTTAGTGATGATAGCGTAGTGGGGCAGTCGTATATTGGTAATTCCAGTTCAACCGGAGAGTATAATGCTGGTGATTATTATGTAGAAGATTATTACTCCGTTACGGGTGATACTTTAATTATAAATGAATTTGGTGAAAGTATTTACGCAAAAGATGTTATCGTAGGACAAATTATTACGGCGTGGGATTGGCATAGTTCATTTGGAAAATACAAAATAGAAAATATCAAAACCAAAACTGTTAATAAAATATTCAAAGTATCAGCTGGCGGTAAGGAAGTGAAAGTTTCCGAAACACATGGATTTTGGCTAGAAGGTAATGCGGAAATAAAAGTAAGTGATTTAATACCGGGTGAAAGTAAAATAAATATAAAAGATGGCAATACTATAAAATTAGTAATTGTAGATAATGTTGAAATTATTGAAAGTGTTCAAACTGTATATACGTTTGTTGTACCTGTTGCAAATAACTACATTTCAAATGATATAATATCACATAATCCTAGTTATTGGACATTAACAGGTACAAATACAATAGCAGCAGTTTCGAATGCATTTACCGGTGGAGAAATTACAACCAATATATTCTTAAGTGCTACAGGATTGATAAGATTTAGATATGCATTTTATTTTTATGCAGAACCGGGCATCGCGGCAAGTTTAGGAGCGACTGTCGATAGTTATAGCACTTCATATTCAAATTGGACGTTTGATACGTTTAGTACAATGACAACACTCGGTGATACAATGTCAGTACTAGCTCCGGCGAACTTTGTTGAAATTAATGCGGGTGGTTTGCAAGTAATATCGGATTCGGATAAATATGTTAGGATACCAAGAAGAATTTCAGGAGCGGCTGTTGGGGATTTACTTAAGGTATTCGGTGGAAATATCAGAACGGATAATATACTACCAAATGATACTGGTCGAACGATTGGTTCATCTTTAGAAAAGTATGATTATATGTATTCTGCACATTACGATGGAACTCCAACCCTTGCAGCCACGAATGGATATACTACACTAACAAATGGAATTATATTACAATGGGGATACCAAGCCTACACTACAACAGCAACACCTGTGGTATTTCCAATAACGTTCCCTAATGCTGTTTATTCAGTACATGTAACAACAAACAGAATTACTTCCGGAGCAAATGGATATAATCATGCTGGTAGTCTAACAACAGCAGGATTTAGCGCAGTATTTGATGCAGTAGGTGGATGGTGGTCGGCAATTGGAGTTTAAAAAATAAAAATATATGATTTACTACGCAACATTTAACGAAACCGGAGATTATACCGGATTCTATACCAAAGAAATACATGGTGATAACATACCAACACCAAATGTAGAATTGACAGAAGAGCAATGGAAAGAAGCTACTACTGGTAGATATAAATTAATAGATGGAGTGCACACACATACTCCACTTATACAAGAAGAAATAGATGCTAACGAATTGGCAATAGTTAAAAGTAATAGAAACAATTTACTTAACCAATCGGATTGGACACAATTGCCAAATAATCCACTAACATCTGAAAAGCAGGAAGAATGGGCGGTTTATAGACAACAATTAAGGGATATACCGAAAACAATTCCATATGTATTTCCAACTCCTCCACTTTAGTATATTAGTATTCTAGTATAAAAAAATTAAAAATATATACTTATATATAAATACTAACTCATGGCACAAAAGACCGAACAATTACCAAAGGAAACATTAGATACTCTAATATCATACCAAACTCAAGCAAACGAATTGATATTAAATTTAGGACAAATTCATTTAAGAATTAGAGAATTACAATTGGAAATTAAAAAATTGGAATCTGTTAAGGAAAATATAGAAACCGAATCTGACAAAATTGGATTGGAATTTAATCAAGTTATCAAAGATTTGGAAAACTTATATCCAAAGGGAGAAATTGATTTAAAAGAAGGTATTGTTTTATTTGAATCTGCAGAATAAATAAATTTGGTGCTTTCAATATAATTTCGTATCTTTGTTACAATTAATAAAAATATGTTAAAAAAGAAGTTACTCTATGTTGCTCCCCATTTATCTACCGGAGGACAACCACAATACCTATATAAGCAGGTAAAAGAATTCATAAAAGATTTTGAGATTGAAGTTGTTGAAATAAACAATAGCGGTGGTGATGCGTTTGTTGTTCAAAAAAATAGAATCAAATCGTTAGTACCTATACATACATTGGGGGATGATAAATCTACGATACTAGAAATAATTCAGAAATTTAATCCTGATATTATACATTTTCAAGAAATACCAGAATTTGATTTAGCTCCATTTGTATTAGATAAAATATTTGAAAAAAATAGGTCATATTTTATTGTAGCATCTACACATGGTTCATTAACTAACCCATCTGAAATATCTTACCATCCTGATAAATACATTTTAGTATCAGAATGGAGTAGACAGAGATTTATTGAAACTGGAGTAGAAACCGACATATGGCAATATCCTATTGAAGATTATGTATTTGATAAAGAGGCTGCACAAAAGGAATTAGGATTAGACCCAACCTGGAAGCATGTACTTAATGTTGGGTTATTTGCACCAGGTAAAAATCAAGGAGAAATATTTGCAATAGCAACTCAACTACAAAAATATAAAATTAAATTTCACTTCGTAGGAAATCAGGCCGGAAATTTTGAACATTATTGGGGCCCATTGATGGAGCATGTTCCTGAGAATTGTGTAATATGGGGAGAACGAACTGATGTGGATACATTTTATTCTGCAGTAGATATGTTTTATTTTGCATCTAAACTAGAATTAAATCCACTTTCAATAAAAGAAGCACTTTCATATAAACTTCCTTGTATATTTAGAAAGTTACATACATATTTAGATACATATGATAATAATTCATTAGTAACTTATATTGATGAAGATTTAAAATTAACTAAAAGAATTGTATTAGAAACACTACAACCAGAATTTAATGAAATACCTGGTTGGTTTTCATACGAAGATATATACAATGATGTGGTTACTTTATTAAATAACAAAGATACATTTGTTGAAGTAGGAACTTGGTTTGGTAAGTCTACAAATTATATGGCAACTAAGATTAAAGAATCTGGCAAAAATATAAAATTTACAACCATAGATACGTTTAAAGGAACTGATAATGAAGCATTACATAAAAATATAGTAGATAGTTTTAATGGAGATATATTTTATGAATTTATAGATAACACAGTCCTATCAAATAATTACGGCTCATTCGATATTATAAAAGACACATCTCATAATGCATCTAATAATTTTTCAAACAATAGTATAAATTATATAATGTTAGATGCTGGGCATAGTTACGAAGATGTAAAAAATGATATTAATGTTTGGTACAAAAAAGTAAAACCAGGTGGTGTTATTAGTGGTGATGATTATGGAGGAACTTTCTTTCCTGGAGTTACCCAAGCAGCTGATGAATTTTTTTATAAACAATTTAATAGAGGATTTAGAACTTGGTATCGTAAGAAACCTCGTATTCAAATAAAGCATATGTTGACTAGACCGAATGATATGAGAGAAAGAGTATCTATTCAATCTATCAAACAATTAGAAAAGTATGGTATGTATTACGAACCAATTGTAAATGAACCATACGAAGGATTTGCACCGGCTGAAAATTGTAGAAGACCTGAGCATATAAGTAAAGATAATAAGCCGGGTGAGTTATACCCCGGTGCTGGTTTGGGCTGGATGACTGGTAGACACTATGGTTGCTACTTAGCACATAGAATGGCATTGGAAACTATGGATACTGAAAACTTTGATTACACTTTAGTATTTGAAGCAGATGCATTTATCTATACTGGTTTAGAAGAATTCGTTGAAATCGTACATAAAGCATGTTTCTTATCAGAAAGAGATAATGTTCCGTTTATATCATTTGCAGACAACCCATCAAGAAGTAAAGAAAAAATAGATGAGTTGTTTTCAAAGACAGCGGCAAATCAAGACCTTGCACATTGTTATCTAATTCCAAATAGAGAAAAGCAATGGTGGGCAGATAGATTAAAAGATTGTGGATGGGATGTTGGTGATTTGTGGTTTAATCATGTATTTATCAATCACTCAAGACCAAGATATACAACAAACAAAATGTATAGTAAGCAAGCAGAGGGATTCTCTTTATTGGATTTAACAGTTAAAACTTGGAGTTAATGATATACGATAATTTAAAAAAGAACAAAAATAATATAGTTGAGGTAAAAAATAAAGTGATAATTCATTTTGTTAAAGGACCGTATGTGGAAATAAAAGGAAGTACAAATTCAGAATATAAAGTTGAATTTATAGATAATAAAACCAATAAAATACATTATGTAGCAACTATAAAAAATAATTGTTGGTGTAAATCAAACATTGAATATTTTATAGAATGGAAAATAAAAATTTATGAAAATGATAAATTATGGTATGAGTACATCTATAATGCAAAAGGTAAGCGTGTTTATATAGCAATGGATTCAAAGGCATTGGGGGATTCTTTGGCATGGGTGGCTTATGTGGAGGAATTTAGAAAAAAACATGAATGTGAAGTAACAACTTCAACATTTATGAACGATATGTTTATACAACAATATCCTAATATAACATTCATATCACCAGGAACTCCTGTTGAAAATCTTTACGCAATGTATTGTGTTGGGTTATTTTATAATGATGATAGTTCTATAAATTTGATGAAAAATCCAATAGACCCTAAAACACAAACAATGCAAAAAATGTGTTCTGATATATTAGGATTAGATTTTATAGAAGTTAAAACTAAAATAAAAAAACGAAATATAAAAATAGACCCAAATCTTAAACAAGTTTGTATTGGTATATTTGGGACCGCTCAATCTAAATTTTGGAATAACCCAACCGGATGGCAAGATGTTGTTAATTGGTTAAACGAACGTGGGTATGTTGTAAAATTACTTTCAAGAGAGGGTGATGATTATATGGGAAATAAATTACCAAACGGAATTGTACAGCATCCAAATGGCTCATTAGAATTGGTTATGGATGAAATGTTAAAATCAAAAGCATTCATTGGTATTGGTAGTGGATTGAGTTGGTTGAGTTGGAGTTTAAATGTTCCAACTGTATTGATTAGTGGATTCTCATACGATTGGGCCGAAATGAAAGATTGTTATAGGGTAGCGGCGCCAAAAGGTAAATGTGAGGGATGTTTTAATAGACTTAGATTGGATCCGGGTGATTGGAATTGGTGTCCTGACCATAAAGGTACGGATAGACAATTTGAGTGTACAAAAACAATAACATCAGAAATGGTAATAAAAGAATTGGAAAAATTTTTATAAAAAATAAAAAACAATATACTTATATATATAAACAATAAAAAACAAAATTATGGCAGGATTAGATAACATTCCACAAAAAACAACAGTTGAGATTGAAATCGTTAAATTAGACGAAAATGTGCTAGAAAGTATTAAAGATTTAAATCAAAAATCTGCAGGCATTATCAATGAATTCGGACAAATTTATCTTAGAAAAAAAGAAATCCAAGATGAATTAACCGGATTAGATGATTATTTACAAAAAGGTGAAGATGAGTTTAAATCTATTAATTTTCAATTAAAAGAAATCGTTGATGCTTTGGATGATAAATACCCACAAAGTAGAATTAACCTACAAGATGGTACAATTCAATACCAACCAGGTGCACCAACTAGAAAACAACAAGCAGAACAACAAGCTAATCCACAAGCTCAATCTAGTGGTATGAAAGTAACAAAACAATAATATCGAATATTTATATAGCAAGAACTATATAATGAACGAATTATCAAACTTTTTAAAAGAAACAATATTGGGAGAAGCGGCTCAAATGGACAAAGTAGTTGTTGTCTATTCGGGTCGTTTTCAACCATTTCATAAGGGACATTACGCAACTTATGATAATTTAGTACGCAAATTCGGAAAGGATAGTGTATATATCGGAACTTCTAATGTTACCGATTCAAAGAAATCTCCATTTAATTTTAAGGAAAAGAAAGTAATAATGACAACGATGTTTGGTATTCCATCAAACAAAATTGTCAATATTAAAAATCCATATGCGCCTGAGGAAATACTAAATAAATATGATTCAGATACAACTGGTTTAATTGTTGTAGTTGGGGAGAAAGACCAAAATCGTTTAAGTGGTAAATACTTCAAACCATATAAAGGTAAAGTAGATGCTGGTTATTTGGATAGGGGGTATGTTTACGCAGTACCTGCACAATCAAATCCTATAAGTGGGACTGATGTTAGATATTGGTTAAGTGCTGGTAGTTCCGATGATAGAAAGAAAAACTTCACAAAAGCATATCCTAAGTTTGATTCTCAAATATTCAAATTAATTACTCTTAAATTAAAAAGTTTAAAAGAGTGTATTAATGAGGAAATTAAAATAAATGTGAAAATTGGAGATACTATTCTAATGGGAAGATTTAAAAACAAAAAAGTAGTAGTAAAAACAATAGGTACAGACGATTGGGGAATGCCAACAATTAATGGTAAGAAAGTAGCAACATTTAGAATTCCGAAAAAAGAAAACTTAAAAGAAATTAATCTTGGTGGATACGGTGCAGATCCTGGTGAACCTGATACCGGATATATTCCCGATGGAAAAGCTAGAATATTAAATACAACAAAACCAGAACCTTGGTTTAATCAAGGTGGATACACTCAATTACATACTCCAAACGCCGATGATATGAGAGGTAAGGGTAAATCAAAGGATACGGAAACTCAATTTAGAAAAGCATATTATAAGGTTAAAAACGTAAATCAAAGTACACTAAATCCAGCGGATGACCCACATACGGTTGAAGATTGGCAAGAAACCAATCGAGATACACCATTGGAAAAGCCTAAAAGATTTTGGGAATTGCCTGATAATCAAAAAGATACAATAATTTCAAAAGATGATATTAAAGAAATAGTTGAAGATTTTGATTCTATTTTGGATGAAATGGGACTTGGTGGTGGAGCTGGTGTAGGTTTAAGTTTACCGGGTGGATATATCAATGGAGCGCCTGATACTAAAGATGTTAAGAAAAATAGTAAGAAACTTAACAACAAAGGAATGAGTGGATATGAGGAGATTGATGAAGATGCTGATACTATTCCTGGCGGTTTGGCAAAGGGAAAAACTACAAAAGATTTAGCAAATAAATATAACGTAGAACTTTCCAAAGTAAAAGAATGTCTTACAAATGGTATTGGAGTTGAAATGGAGCATACATCTGATATTAGATACGCTGCTGAAATAGCTATGGACCATTTATGGGAAGATATCAATTATTATGAAAAGTTAGCTAAAATTGAAAAACCAATAAAAGAATCTTTATTAACAGAAGGTGGGGCTTATGGACATATGGCACATCCATTTGATATTGAAATGGGTTTAACATTTGGTGACCTTAAACAAATAGTAGTAAGAGCACTTAATGGTGATTTGGAATTAGCAAGAGAAAAGACTGATGGGCAGGCATTAGCAATTAGTTGGGTAAATGGTAGATTGGTTGCAGCTCGTAACAAATCTCACTTAAAAGATAAAGGAGTTGGTGCTATGACAATAGGACAAGTAGCCGATAAGTTTGCTGGTAGAGGTGGATTAACCGATGCTTACAACTTCGCTATGCAAGATTTATCAAAAGCAATTGCAGCCCTATCCGAACCTCAACGTAAGAAGGTTTTTAAGGATGGCAGTTCGTTTATGAATTTGGAAGTAATATATCCAACGTCTGTAAACGTAATCCCTTACAATCAACCCCTATTAGTATTTCATGGTACGTTTGATTATGATATGGATGGTACTATTGTAGGTGAGAACCAACAGGCAGCATCTATATTGGGTGGAATGATTAAGCAAGTAAATGCACATGTTCAATCAAAGTACACAATACAGGGCCCACCAATGAATGCATTACCTAAATCAGAACACCTTTCTAAACTACAAGGAAAGTATATTTCAATGATTACTAAACTACAATCTGAATTTGGATTATCCGATTCCGATGGTGTAGCTGATTATCATCAAGCATGGTGGACGGATTTTGTAGAAAAGAAAGCTAAAAAATTAGATACTCAAGAAAAAATAGGATTGATTAAAAGATGGGCGTTTGGTGATAAATCATTCCGTATCAATACAATCCAAGATGTAAAATTAAAAGATTGGGCAGAACAAACTGATAAACAAGACCAACAAAAGATATCAAAACAAAATCTAATGAGATTTGAGGAGATATTTTTAGGAGTTGGCGCAGATGTATTATCTTTTATGAGTTCTGTACTTACGGCGAATCCTGATAGTGCTAAAAGACAAATGGTAGCACGTTTGGAATCAACAATCCAACAAGTAAAAGCAAGTGGTGACCCTAAAAAGATTGCAAAATTAAAATTAGAATTACAAAGACTTAATGCACTTGGTGGATTTGATAAGATTGTACCAAACGAAGGTATTGTATTCGTATATGGTGGTAACACATACAAATTAACAGGTGCATTCGCACCACTTAATCAGATTCTAGGCATATTTTTTGATTCTTAATCGTTTTTTTGATTTTGATATACTTATATATACAAATATATCGTAAGTAATATGGCAAGAGAATTTAATAAAAAGTTTATGCATCCAACTCGCAGAAAGTTGGTTGATATGGTTTTGACGGGTGGGGAATATCAAAAAGAAACACAAATTTCATTTTCCGGAGCAGATAAAAAAAAGATAAAAAGAGAAGTTGGTGATAAATGGACTGATGATAACGGTAAGTCTTGGGAGCAATTAGAAGCTGGTAAAATAGAAACATCTGAATTGGGTGATACTATGGCTGAGGTTAGAGCTTATTTAGATAAGTTAAATACCTGTAAATCTGAAACCTGCAAAACAATTAAAATAGGTAGGGTTGATAAGAAGTTAATATCTAAAACTGGATATTGTTTACATTGTCTTACATTAAAAGAAGCTCAAATAAAATATGATGGATTATGGGAAGCGTATGAAGATTATAAAATATATTCTAATATGATTGCACATGGTAATGATATAGTAGCTCAATTTAAACAAGCTTATAGAGATGCAAAACAAACTTATGAAGTAGTTCAAGAAGATGGTAAGATTGAAACTTGGAGTATGGAAAGAGATGTTAATGAATTAAAAGCAGAAATCCTTTTGGAGATTGTTAAGTTTGAAGGTGAGATTGAACAAGCTACCAAATTAAGAAATGAGGCTTACGATAAATTAAAAGATAAAAATTACGATTTAGTAAGACCTCTTAAAGATTAATATGAGTACTGGTATAACACAAAAGAAATCCCTAAAAGATATTATTGCAGAAGAATACAAAAAATGTGCGGTAGACCCTATACATTTTATGAAGAAGTATTGTATGATTCAGCACCCTGTAAGAGGTAAGATACCATTTCAATTATTCCCATTTCAGGAAAAGACTTTAACACAATTTAAAGATAATAGATTTAATGTAGTCCTAAAATCACGTCAAACTGGTATCTCAACACTTTGTGCTGGGTTTTCACTTTGGAAAATGATATTCAATACCGATTTTAATGTGTTGGTAATTGCAACAAAACAAGAAGTTGCAAAGAACCTAGTAACTAAGGTTAGAGTGATGCATGATTTACTTCCAACATGGCTTAGAGGTGGTTCTATGGAAGATAACAAGCTTTCCCTTCGTTTACAAAATGGTTCTCAAATTAAGGCTATTGCTAGTTCTCCTGATGCAGGACGTTCTGAAGCATTATCACTTCTTATATTTGATGAGGCAGCTTTCATTGATGATATTGATGAGATTTGGGTATCAGCTCAATCAACCTTATCAACAGGTGGAGCTTGTAT
>Ga0209107_10000510_pt1 | contig 22605 bp, 16 predicted proteins | sample LakErihyJuly2011_2_FD_187460 | JGI IMG/M metagenome (GOLD analysis project Ga0209107, IMG submission 187460) | Freshwater microbial communities from dead zone in Lake Erie, Canada - CCB hypolimnion July 2011 (SPAdes) (version 2) | ecosystem: Environmental > Aquatic > Freshwater > Lentic >...
TCCATAATGCAAGTATCAAACAAATATCACCCAAGCGATATAAGGATATAGTTTTGAGTGCATTTTTTACAGGTAAATATCGATCTCTATAGAAAGCTACTAAAAGAAATGAAGTAATTCCGAGGAACTCCCAACCAATAAATAATGTTTCAAAATTTCCTGAGAAAACAGTTAAGTTATAAGCAAAGTAAAATAGTAAAACGGTATTAAAAAATCGTTTATAACCCTCGTCCCTATGTAGGTAATATTTACTAAATACCAAGACTAAAAAAGTAATAAATGCGCCCAGAATTGAGAATGCAGCGGTTGTTTTGTCAAAATAGAAATCAAGAAAAATTTCTATATTTTCTTCATGATAAAATACAAAATGTTTTAAATCTAAAATAGGAAAGTTCTGAGATATCCAATAAAAAGTATAGATGATTATACTTGATAATTGAATGCCTACTATTGTATACGCAGTCACTGAAATCAATCTTTCATTCCTACTTGAAAAAAAGAAACTGATGACGAATCCAATCAGAGGAATAAAAATGAATATGGGTAGTAATTGTTCCATAGTTGAGGCTAGTTATAAAGATAAACAGGTAGGTTTTCCTGTGTGGCGTGAGTAATGTGATTCGTTTCCATTTCTTTTGCACCTTCTAGTAAACTATGAACATCTTTAAAAAAGTGAATCTCCTTTGCTCTTGTTTGATAGGGTATAAAGACACCACCTTTGAAATAGGCGAGCTCATTCGTCTCGGGATGTACAGAAATTAAGTGTACCCATTCATTTATAAACCATTCATACATTTCAGGCGTAGATTGAATGCTTTTTAGAATGACCTCAGGGAAATGTTCAACAATAATGAGCAATCGCAATGGGTCATGCACTTCAATCATTTGCCAAGGTAATCCAGTGCGTAAATCCCCATCGCTGCTATTAGCAACCCCAATGAGACCTACAACGTTATGGGGCAATTTAGTGCCAGCTCCAAGTTTGTAGTTATCCACTCTTGAAAAATAATACTCAAGATTTATTCCTCCACAAACTGGTCCCAGGGGTTTCATCACTCCCGTTAAAAAGTTGCCTTCTAAATCGGATTTAAAATCATAAGAATTTAAAAAGGCTCTTCTGTCCAGAAAAATTCCTTTTGTCATATCTCTGTTGCCAACAATACAAAGCGTATTGGTTCCATGGCCTAACTCTGGTCGAGGTTCAAACAAAGATACAGAACGTTCCTTTATTGCTTTTCTAATCTTTTTGATATCCATTTTTGTATCAATAGAGGCAAAGCGTCTTGACCGTTCTTTTGCATTCAAGTCAAGCGCATTTTCAAAAGTTTGAACATGTATTTTATGACTCTTGGCGTTTTCTGTATGCAAGAGCTCAGTATCGTAGTATTCGATCTCGTCAGCAGCCGTATCATGCAATGCTCCAACAAACTGAGTAGATTCTGGTATGTCAATCCCTTTTTGTTTTAATAATTTTCGGACTTCAATATGATTGGCCATTGAAGAAAACACTCTGCTGTTCACAGAGCCGGGTCTACCGCTACATGCCCCACAATCATGAGCCCCATGATGTGGATTATTAGCGCTACTACTTCCATGTGCTACAACATAAATGATTGGAGAAAAATTTTTTGTCAGTCCAATACCATTTAGTAATGCCTCTACTCGAAGTGCCATTTCTTCGATTGTGAACCCAATCTGTAAACCATTCTCGATATCCGTGATGCTTTTATTTTCGATAGTAAGTTTGCCTTGCTCATTCATATGCGCAAAAGCATTAGAAATAGCAGGACTCATTTGCGGTTTAAATAAGTTTTGAATCAAGCGAAATCCAGCCCAAAATCCAAAAGTTAGGGCACTTAAAAAACCAGTAATAAACTGATGCGTCTTATCTGTATAGAACAAGTCATGTTTTCTTTTCTCTGAAACATCATATTCTTTGATTAAATATTTTGGTGTTACTGGGGCTGGACAAAGCTTATCATAAAATTTGGCATGTTCGGCTTGGAAGTAAAACTCTACACCAAAGAATCCAGGACAGCCAAATGTTTCAACCTTTTTATTCAAATTTTCAAGATGTGTTCGCAGACTGCACTCTCTTTCATCAATACAAAATAATGCTTGAAAACTATTCTGTTCTTTTATTGAATGAGTGGTAGGGAAAAGCTTTTTATGTTGATTCAATTTTTGTAAACCCGCTAATATTTCGTCATAGTAACTCCACTCGAATGCATCTTGCCATATTTTTAAAACATCAAATAGTTCTTCATTTGATACATCAGCAAACAACTCAATCGGTGCTTCTGAAACATGGTTAGATAATGCCGTCCAGTTTGGACCTAATTCAGTATCCAAATTATCAATTTCAAAAAGTAATTCAAGTATGATTAAATCGTGTAGATTTATTTTTCTAGGACTTAATAAAGTATGGGGTTGAGATTCAACCGCGGAAACCATTCCACTCCATCCCTTGTGCGCAAATTGTTGATCAAAAACATATTGTTCATAATAAGTTTCTTTTCCAACAACAATTTGTAATAGTTCAGATATCGAAAGACCTTTCTTAAAAAGTAGTTGTCTAGCTCTTTGTTTCTTGAATAAACTGCTGTAACTATTTTGTTCTAACTGTTGAATGGATTCTAAAAAACCTATGTTTCCAATTGGGAATTCCCATATTGAGATTCCTTGGTCTAAATAATTACTTAGCAGTCTGAATAGAAGTGGTTGAACTAAATTATCAAGATCTATTTGAAATAACTTCTTCCAATGAGCCCTTAGCTTTCCAATTCTTTGCTCATTATGTTCATCATAAGGACATTTTAAGACCTTTTCTTTCCATTCGATAATACCATCAGTACCTTTTCTGTCCGTGATGATTTTATCTAAAACCGTCGGATCTATTCTACCTAGTTCGTATAATTTTCTGAAATCATTTAAAGGCAAAGTAGCCTCAAAGCCGAATATCTTTGAGGCTTTAAAAATTGCATCGTAAAATTTCATCTCCTGAAATGCGTGCAGAGAATTATGATGAATGAAGTCCTTTAAAGGTGTTTGTGTCGGTAAAAAATGTTTTAGTGATGCTATCAAATCCGCTTCGTTAAACGTATCAACTCCTTTTGTTAAACTATTGGTGGATTTGTTTTGCATTAATGTTTTATTCTCATTTTTCGGGAACACTTATTAGATCAAATTGTTAGTTTTTGGTTTGAATCGTGCCCTTATTGATGCAAGTGGTATACCGAATGTAAATCTTTCGTGCATGTGAACGAAACATTTAAATCCTTTAAAACGCCATCCTTTAAATCATATACCCAACCATGAATATGAAGTGGCTGATTCTTCAGCCAAGCATTCTGTACGATAGATGTTTTACCTAAATCGTGTACTTGTTCCATCACATTTACTTCTACAAATCTTCTACCTCTTTCTTCCTCTGAGCTAATAGCATCTAACTCCTTGTGATGGTATCTGTATACATCCTTAATATGTCTAAGCCAGTTGTCTATGAGGCCAAATTGTTTGCTACCCATTGCTGCCAAGACACCGCCACATCCATAGTGACCACATACAATAATATGTTTTACTTTTAAAACTTCTACCGCATACGATAGAACACTAAGCATGTTCATATCGCTATGAACTACCATGTTGGCAATATTTCTGTGTACAAAAATCTGACCTGGCATAGTTCCAGTAATTTGATTTGCTGGTACTCGACTGTCTGAACAGCCTATCCATAGGTATTCTGGGTTTTGTCCTTCTGATAATTGTTCAAAGAAAGAAGGATTTTTTTCATTTTGCTCCCGAACCCAGTTTTCATTGTTTTTTAATAATATTTGATATGATTTTTCCATTTTGTTTATTTAATTAATGTCCTGCTGTTCCAATAAAAGCAGGGATTTCTATGAGTTTAAGTTTAATATTTTTAAGTGAGGCTGTCTCTTTAAAATCATGAATAATTTCAAGCACATCCATGTCTATGTTTTCTGCATTTCTTCCATCAATAATCACAGTGGAATTGTCTGGAAGTTCCCGAAGTGTTAAGGCAATGCCTCCCTTATTTAAGAAGGAAACGTCCTCTGCTAAGGTGATAGTAATTTTTTCTCCCTCATCGTTAGTTTCTTTCTTGTAGTGGTGAGAAAGTTTGTAATTATTTCTAAGAATGAAAAAAATGGCAACGACCATTCCCACAGCTATTCCTTTTAATAAATCAGAAAATTGTATTGCAATAATGGTAATAATAAACGGGAGAAATTGTTCCCATCCCAATTTATACATCGATTTGAATAATGAAATTTTTGCCAACTTGTATCCTATTACTAAAAGCACAGCAGCCAAACATGCCAATGGAATTAGATTTAAAAGGGATGCTATGGATACAACACTTACAAAAAGTAATACCCCATGAACAATGGCTGATAATTTTGTTCTACCGCCAGAATTGATATTGGCCGAGGATCTCACAATAACAGCTGTCAGTGGCAAGCCACCTATCATACCAGATACTAAATTTCCAATTCCTTGTGCTTTCAGTTCTCTATTTGTTGGAGTATTACGTTTGTATGGATCTAGTTTGTCTGCAGCTTCTACACTTAGCAGTGTTTCCAAACTTGCTATGATGGCGATGGTTACAGCCACCACATATACTTGATAATTTACTAGTGCACTAAAATCAGGAAGTGTAAATAATTGAAAAAATCCAGCGGTAGATGTTGCTATTGGCAGCTGTACTAGTTTGTTGGTTTCAAGGACAAATCCTGGATTAAAATTTTTGAATAATTCATTCATGATGACACCTAAAATAACGACTACTAATGCACTTGGAACGAATTTGAAAAAAGTATATTTCTTCAAAAACGGGCGTTCCCAAACAATTAAAATAAAAAGTGAAATGACAGCAATGATGACAGCACCAGGATGAACAAATTCTATCCATTCAAAAAGTGGTGAAAAAGTGGCTGAGATTCCAGTGGCTTCATTTGTTAACGTAGTTTCGGTAATTGATTCTAATCCTAGTGCAGAACCTATCTGTTTGCGAATCAAAATAATTCCAATGGCAGCAAGCATTCCCTTAATGACACTTGAAGGAAAATAATGTGCAATAAGTCCTGCTTTGAGAAAACCTAAAACTATTTGTAAAAGTCCAGCTATAACAACCGCTAATAAAAATATCTCGTAGCTACCAAGTGTAGTGATTGCATTCAGAACAATCACTGTTAGACCTGCTGCGGGTCCACTAACACTGAGTGATGAACCACTAGCAAATGCAACGACCGTGCCTCCAATAACGCCAGCAATGATACCTGCAAATAAAGGAGCACCTGAGGCTAAAGCAATTCCTAAGCATAGAGGAAGAGCCACAAGAAAAACAACCAAGCCTGCTGGTAGATCATTTTTTAAATATTGAAAATTTAGCCCTGAAGACATTTTTTGTTGTGTATCCATAAATTTATTCTAAATAATAATGAAGGAAATTCAATTTTTAAATATTCTATTTTATCAAAGATACTTGTGTTAGTTTATACATATTCAAAGAAATTAAAAGTATTTACTTTGGTTAAGTATCTGAATAAAATGGAATAGAAGACAAGGTCTTCTGGATGAGAAATAATTAGAGAAACTCAGGAGGTGAATATACCTCTTGAATGAAGTCGTTTGAAAGGAAAAGAACATCTTGTCTGAAGTCAAATGATAATAATTTCGTTTGAAATAAACAATGATTAATTATCATTGATGGATGAAAACAATAGAATTCAGTATCGCACTCATGCTTCTCATTTTCTATATCTTCAGCCTTCTTTTCATTCTCATTAATCTCTACATAGAATACAAACTCTTCTTGGCTAATGAGCTTCGAAACATGAACGATGGTGTCAAGACTTAATGAAAATAAAAATAATAGGAAAAAACCAATAGAAAAAAAAGTTCTCATGAAGCAGTTTAGTATCCACAATAATACAAACATATGTTTGTATTATTGCAGATAATGTATATTTAAACAATTTTTAACCATAAAAAAACTCAGTTAACTTGCTTACACAAATTAACTGAGTTTTATGATATGTAAAAGTATAATTAAGAGGAAAACTTAATCTAACTCTTCTAGTTACGCTTTTTTACCCTCAGAAAATAACTTACCATTATAGTAGATATTACCATCTGATTCGTATGCTCTATGGCTACGGTGTATTTCACCTGTTACAGAACAAGTTGTTAAATTCATTGGCGTCAATGAATCATGAGTTCTTCTTTTATCTCTTCTAGTTTTCGAAATTTTTCGCTTTGGATGTGCCATGATTTATTATTTAATGTTGTATTTAATTTTTTAATTTATTTAGTGCTGCCCATCTATCATCTGGACCTTTGTTTTCATCTTCTTTCTTATTCAATATCGCTAATACTTTTTCGTCGCAAGTCGATTTTCCATCTTTGTCATCTGGATGTATCTTCTGAATTGGAATCGCTAATACGATGTATTCATAAATTAATTGAGCAACATCTAAATGAGATTCTGTTCTACTAATGTACAAAACATCCGCATCTTCATCATTAAGGGCATTGTCATCTTCAAACTTAACATACAAAACATTTGATGTATGAATGGCTAAGTTCAAATCATTGCCACAACGATCACATTCAACAATCACTGTTCCATTGATGGTAAAAGTTAATAAATAGAGCGTATCTCTTTTGTCAAGTGTTACATCTACGCTTAACTTACCTTCCGTGACAGGCGAATTTTCAAAAAAAGTAAAGAACGAATTTCCTATACTGTAAAGAAAAGTGTGTAAACCATTTTTGAGCCCTATATAGGGTATCCTAAACTCATTTAAATTTTTCACGTTATCTCTCCACTTTATTAAAGGGATGCAAAATTAAGAAAAAATATCTAATAACTACTATAATGATGAAAATATTTTCCTAGCCGTTTTGCTCATAACCTACTGAGCTTCTCGGCAAAGGGTTGATAGTCATCTCTTTGTATGATTTCCGGTTCCTCGCCACATCTAAAGCTGTAAAAATAGCAGCCTCCATAGAACCTGGGTTAGCTAGATTTTTACCTGCAATATCAAATGCAGTGCCGTGGTCGGGGGAGGTACGAATCACCGGCATTCCAGCGGTGTAATTCACGCCATTACTAAAAGCAAAAGATTTGAATGGAATCAAGCCTTGATCGTGATACATTGCCAAAACAGCATCAAATTTTTGAAATTGACCTGCCCCAAAAAAACCATCAGCAGGGTATGATCCAAAAGCTAAGATTCCTTTGTCTTTCACAATTGAAATCGCTGGATTGATAATCTCACTTTCTTCCTTTCCAATAAGATTGTTATCACCAGCATGCGGATTTAATCCTAAAACTGCAATTTTAGGCCTATTGATTAAAAAGTCTTCCTTCAAAGTTTTATTTAAAATTTCTAGCTTACTAACAATACTTTTTGTATCAATAAACTTATGCAAATCACGTATCGGAACATGTCCCGTTGCTAAAGCAACTTTAAAACTGTCTTCAACCATTAACATCAATGAGTCATTCACTCCAAAATATTGTCGAATATAATCTGTGTGACCTCTGAAATCTTTTGTTGGAACCTTAATGGTACTTTTGTTTATTGGTGCGGTAACCAATGCATCAATTCTTCCTTCTTTTAAGTCAGACAGTGAAAGGTCTATGCATTGTAAGGCAATTTCTCCCGCTATTAAAGTGGCATTGCCTGGCTCAATATTGACTTCTTCATTAGAGAAATTCACGACACTAATATGCTTTCCGTTTGACTGTTCAAATGCTGTGATATTAGTATAGTCGAAGTGCTCTATTTCTAAGGCTTTTTTATAATAGGATAGGACCTTAGTCGATCCATAAATAATAAAGTCGCAATACTTAGCAAATTTTTTGTCTTGTAATGCTTTTAGTATGATTTCTGGTCCAATGCCATTGATATCGCCAATACTAATTCCTATAAGTGGTTTATTCATGTTTTCCATGCTTTGTTTGTCTTGGCTATTTATAGTTCTTTAAAAAATCATACAGTAATCTCACGCCCACTCCTGTTCCATTCTTGCCCTTATAGGTATCTTCTGAAGTGAGAAACGCTGTTCCAGCGATGTCTAAATGGATCCAATCATATTTGGTATATCGCTCTAGAAATTTTCCTGCTGTGATACATCCGGCCGTTGGGCCGCCAATATTTTTCATGTCAGCAATATCAGACTTGATATAGCTATCATATTCGTCATAATAGGGCATCTCTGCAATTCGCTCATGTACCTTGCTTCCAGCTGTCTTTAACTGATTCATCTGATTGTCCTTTGCAGTTCCCATAGCAACAATACCTTCCTTACCAATTGCGGCAACAGCAGCACCAGTCAAGGTAGCTAGATCTATCACCAAACTTGGTTTGTATTGTTGTGCGTAGCTTAAGGCATCGGCCAATATCATTCTACCTTCTGCATCTGAATTCAGCATCTCTACAGTCATTCCATTATGCATTTTAATGACGTCACCAGGGACATAAGCATTTTCTCCTGGTCTGTTATCAGTTGCAGGAATGAGGCCTATCACATGTATAGGAAGTTGATTCTTGACAATGGCTTCAAAAGTTCCAACTACTGCTGCTGCCCCAGCCATATCACTTTTCATGAGATCCATGCTGTTAGGAGTAGGCTTCAAACTCAAGCCTCCTGTGTCATATACCACTCCTTTGCCCACTAATACAATTGGTTGTTTGTTTTTTGCCTTTGCGGGTTTGTATTCTAGTATATTGAATGTGGGAGGATCAATACTTCCTTTGTTTACCGACAACAAGCCACCCATTTTAAGAGCAGTTATCTTTTTCTTGTCAAAATATTGAAAACGGAATCCTACCTTTTTAGATAATACTTCAATGTCCTTAGAAAGTTGCAAGGCTGTTAAATAGGAAAGAGGTTCGTTCACCAATGTCCTGGCAGTAAATACCCCAGATACAATGTGCTCAAGTTCTGTTATTTCATTTTTTGTAAGTTGATTACTATATAAAACGATTTCCACTAGACTATTTTTCTTATCGGCAGCCTCCGAAAAATATTTTAAGAATTGGTAATTAGATAGCATTAAACCTTCAACAAATGCTAGCTTTTCTGAGCTATTATCAATATCAAAAAATATTTCTGCTTTTGAAATTTTATATCTATTCAATTCTTTATTACATACACATGCAACACGACGAGCCATCTCGCTCCCTTGATCCATTGATTTTGCTACATCGAGCTTATAGACCAAAAGCTTTTTACTCCCTCTTGTTATAATTGAAAATTTAATTTTTTTTGACCAATCTGATTTTACTTGTTTGGATTCTAAATCATCCAAAGGGGTTTTCTGTAAGGTGGATTTGTCGTTGCAAATAATCACCATATCGAGGTTATTTCCGCTTTTGCTGATAAAAGATGTTTTCATTTATTGCCTTGATTGTTTAGATGAGATGTATTTAATTAGCACGCAAAGCTAAAGTATTTTGTTAGTTATTGTAAGTTTGTATTCATATATGAGAACTTTCAATTCAAAAAATTCAAGAACTAAAGATTTTTTAGGTGCCAACAAGTCTTTAGGCCAACATTTTCTAAAAGATGAATCCGTCTGTGAGCGAATAGCCGAAGCCAGTAGAAACATCGATTCTTTCCAAAACGTGGTGGAAGTGGGTCCAGGCAAGGGTATTCTTACCAAACAATTGTATGCAATTTATCCAGAAACGCTTCACTTGGTAGAATACGATTCAAGATTTATTGACCTATTGAAAACAGAATATCCTCTTTTGAAAGAAAGAGTTTTTCAAGATGATATACTTCGTTTTGATTTCAATCAAATAAAAGGTAAGATTGCCTTGATTGGAAATTTCCCATACAATATTTCCTCTCAGATTTTATTTAAAGCATTAGAGCATAAAGAACAGATTCCTCTTATTATTGGTATGTTTCAAAAAGAAATGGCTCAAAGAGTTTCAGCGATTCATGGTAATAAATCATATGGAGTATTAAGTGTTTTAATTCAGGCATTTTACAAGGTTGAATATTTGTTCGACGTTTCTCCTGAAGTTTTTTCCCCGCCACCTAAAGTAATGTCAGGTGTTATAAAACTTGAGCTTAAAAACGAAGCATCAAATATCATCAATCACCAAGTATTTCGCCAGGTGGTGAAGATGGCATTCAACCAAAGAAGAAAAACAATGAGAAATAGTCTGAAGTCCATGATTAATGAATATAAGATACCTGATATGGAGATATTTGATCAGAGACCAGAACAGCTTTCCGTATCAGAATTGATTGATTTATCCAATCACTTTAACACATTTATTAATCCACTTTCATGAAAGCAAAAGTTCTTATAACAGATTCCGTACATAAGGTGATGATAGAAAATTTTGAGGCTAATCATTTTGAGGTAGATTATCAACCTTCCATCAGTGTTTCTGAAGTGTTTGAGTTAATCAATCAGTACACTATGTTGGTGATTAATAGCAAGATTATATTGGATAAAGCGATGATAGATAAAGCTACAAATCTCAAAGTTGTTGGTAGGCTTGGATCTGGAAAGGAAGTGATTGATTTAGATTATGCCAAAGAAAAAAAAATATTGTTTCACAATTCACCAGAAGGCAATAGAGACGCAGTAGCAGAACATGCCATGGGAATGCTTTTATCATTGATGCATCTCATCAATCAAGCCTCTGCAGAGCTTAGGGAAGGCAAATGGTTGAGAGAAAAAAATCGAGGAACGGAGCTTAAAGATAAAACAGTTGCTATCCTTGGATATGGTAATACTGGAATGGAAATGGCTAAAAGGCTTAAAGGATTTGGTGTTCGGGTACTTGCTTATGATAAATATAAAGTTGATTTCTCTGATGAGTTTGTGATTGAATCGAGCATGCAAGAAATATTTGAAAGTGCAGATATTGTTAGTCTGCACTTGCCTTTGACTAATGAGACAGAATATTTAGTAAATAAGGATTGGATTAAAAAGTTTGAGAAACCGTTTTACTTAATCAACACTGCACGCGGAAAAATGATTCGAAACTCTGATATCGTTGAAGCTTTACAAAAGGGTTCTATTATCGCCGCTGCCTTTGATGTTTTGGAAAACGAGGATATAGCATCATTCACTTCAGACGAAACAATGATGTTTGAAACCTTGGTAGCAATGAACAATGTTATTTTAACTCCACATGTTGCAGGTTGGACTTTTGAATCGAAATATAAGCTTGCATCCTACTTAAGTGAGAAAATGATTGATTCATGGAATTTTATGCTTTTGTAAAAGTATTGTCACATTAAGTTTGGTCTATTGTGAATTCAATTAAGTATTTTTAACTTTGTTCTACCGAACATGAGATTCTGTTTTTTTGGACGTAATTTGCTGTTGCACAGTAGAATAAAAAAAACTTGCTAGTAGCTTTAAAATATGTAATTTTGACGTCCTTAACAAGAATTAACGATAAGCTAATAATTCTATAAAATAAACAATTATGAAAAGATATTTACTGGTTGCATTGACGATGTTGGCAAGCCTATCTATTTATGCGCAAAGTGGCGACATTTCAGGTAAAATAAAGGATGAAAAAGGTGAAGGAATTCCTTTCGCAACAGTAGCAATTTTGCAAAATGGTGTTTCAACTGGTAAAGGTGCTCAGACCGATTTTGATGGTAACTACTCATTAAAACCTCTTACGCCCGGTAAGTACGACGTTAAGTTTTCTTATGTTGGATATACTGCACAAATTAGAACAGGTATTCTTGTATCAGCAGAAAAGTCTACGTTTATTGATGTTCAGTTGAAACCATCAGAAAGTGTAATGGCAGAAGTTCAAGTGATTGCTTATAAAGTTCCTTTGATTGATGCAGGTCAGACAACCAGTGGTGGAACCGTTACTCAAGAAGAGATCGCTGCACTTCCTACGCGAGATATTCAAACGATCGCGGCATCCACATCAGGTGCTTATATGGCCGACGAAGGTAGTAGCATCAGTATTAAAGGAGGACGTTCAGATGCAACCGCATATTATGTAGATGGAGTAAGGGTTAGAGGCGCTGTTAATGTACCAGCAAGTGCTATTGGTTCATTAACTGTTATTACAGGTGGAGTACCAGCAAAATATGGAGATGCTACTGGAGGGGCTATCAGCATCACAACTCGTGGACCATCCAATAAATTTACAGGTGGACTTGAAATGGCTAGTTCTGAATTTATGGATGCCTTCGGTTACAATCTTGTAAGTGCCAATCTTACTGGTCCTATTTACACAAATAAAAAATCAAACAGAACTATACTTGGTTTCTTTATTTCAGGCGAATTTGAAAGAGAAAGAGACCCAGATCCAAATCCATTTGGTTCTTGGGGTGTTAAAAAAGATGTTCTAGATGGCATTAAATCGAAACCATTAATCAATAATCCAGCAGGTGAAGGATTTATTTTAGCTTCTGAATCTTTGACAAGAAAAGATTTAGAGTTGAAAAAGTTTAGAGAAAATGTTGCCAATGACCAATATAGAGCAGTTGCTAAATTGAGCTTTAAGCCTTCAGAAGCAGTTGACTTTACCGCAGGCTTTACCTACAACTATGAAAAAAATCGTCTCTGGGTTGAAAGATATTCTCTGATGAATGCAGAGAACAATCCAAAATATGTGAACCAAACATATAGAGGTTTTTTAAGAATGACGCACAACATTGGTCAAGGAGGAAAAGCCGAAGCAGCAGATAAATCTGACAGGAAATCTTCTGCTGTTCAAAATGCATATTACACCATTCAAGTGGACTATGAAAAATTCAAACAAAATTATGGCGATGAAAGTCACGGCAGTAACTTGTTCAATTATGGGTATATTGGAAAGTTTGACGTTTTCAGAACGCCAACCTATCTATATTCTAATTCCAGAGAAGTGGTTGATACAAATGGTGTTTCTAGATTTTTATCTGGATGGCAATTGAATAGTGATCGTTCTGATAGCGTTTACTACACTCCATCTGATATAAACGATTTAGGAGCTGCTCTTACTTCTAGCTACTATGACTTAGTGAAAGATTTTGATAAAACCGGGTACTATGAAAATTTATTACAAATTCAATCTAACAAAGGTCTTATAAATGGAGAGCGATCTCAATTGACACACGATATTTGGTTCAATCCAGGTAGACAATACAATGGATATGGTTACGTTGATAATGACCAATATACTGTAAAGGTGGATGGTGCATTTGATATTTTGAAACCAGGTTCAGATACAAAAAATAAACACTCAATTGAATTCGGTTTTTCATTTGAACAACGTATTCAACGAAATTATGAGATCAATCCATTAAGTTTATGGACACTAATGAGAAATTTAGCAAACAGCCACATTAGTGAATTTGATACAAAAAATTTGAATCCTACTTTATTGATTGATGGCCAAACATATTCTTACAATGACCCAAATAGACCGGATTTTGGATATAATGATACTATCATTGCAGACAGAATATATACAGCAAGTGAGCAAAAGTTTTTTGATAAAAATCTGCGATCAAAGTTAGGTCTTGCGACAAATAGTACTCAATTCATAAATATTGATGCACTTGACCCAAGTTTCTTCTCTCTTGATATGTTTTCTGCAGATGAATTACTTAATTCGGGTTCTGCCTATGAAAGTTATTCTGGTTATGATTACCTAGGACAAAAGCTGAAAGGAAAAACTTCTTTCAATGACTTTTTTACCAAGAAAGATGCAAACGGAAATTTGAAAAGAGATATTCCATCTTTTCAGCCAATTTATATTGCTGGATATATTCAGGATAAATTCCAATATAAAGATTTGTACTTTAACATTGGTGTTCGTGTAGATAGATATGATGCTAATCAAAAAGTGATGAAAGATCCTTATTCTCTTTACGAAATTTATACAGCAAGTGAATATGCTACGAAGTTTACAAACTATTCTAAGCCAGCAAATATTGGGGACGATTTCGCAGTTTATGTGGATGACAATTCATCCGCCTCACCTACTGTAGTAGGATATAGAAGTGGAAATCAGTGGTATGATGCTAGAGGTAATCAATTAGCAACGGGACAGAATATTGCAAAAGGTGGTGCTTCAGGTAAAATAACGCCCTATCTAGTAGATGCAAATGTTGTAGATGCAGGAGGGGCATTGATAAGAGATGCTGATAAATTTAATGCTGATGGTTCTTTCTCAGACTTCAAACCGCAGATTAATATTATGCCTCGCTTACAATTTTCTTTTAGCTTAACTGATAAAGCTTCTTTCTTTGCACATTATGACATCTTAACTCAAAGACCTCAAGCAGGGAACTCATCTTTTGCTGATCCTTATCAGTACCTATGGTTTGATCAATTGTCAAACGGTGGTACTATCAATGCTCCAAATCTAAAGCCAGAAAAAACAATTGATTTTGAGCTAGGATTTCAACAAAAAGTAAGCAATACAAGTGCTATAAAAATCTCTGCTTTTTATAGGGAGTTTAAAGATCAGGTACAGATTATAAAAATAAACTTCACCTATCCAGGTACTAGTCAATCATACAAAACATATGGTAATGTTGATTTTGGAACAACAAAAGGCTTCACGTTTGATTATGATTTGAGAAGAACTGGTAATTTAATGATGAAGATTAACTATACACTTCAGTTCGCTGAAGGTACGGGTTCAAGTAATACTTCGCAGAATAGTATTGTAAGTAATGATCAACCAAATTTTAGAACCATATCGGCACTTGATTACGATGCAAGACATACATTCAATGTTACTTTAGATTGGAGATATAAAGATGGAAGTGATTATAATGGTCCTTATATAGGGAAACAGCAAATATTTTCTAATTCTGGAATTAACTTTACGTTCGTTGCTAGAAGTGGTACACCTTATACTAAGCAAAGTTTTGCAACTCCTTATGGACTTAATAGCTCACCTTCACGACCTGTAACTGAAGGTTCATTAAATGGTGCGCGCCTACCCTGGACCTTCCGTTTAAATGCAAAAGTTAACAAAGATTTTACTGTGAAAGTAGGTAAGAAAAAAGAGGGTAAAGAACAAGGTACAATGGACTTTTCAATCTATCTTCAAGTTCAAAACTTACTAAATACTAAAAATGTAACTGGTTTATATAGATATACGGGCAATGCGTCTGATGATGGTTATTTAGGAAGTGCTTCAGGAAAGTTAGATATTTCAGGAAAACCTTATCCAGAGTCTTACGTGGACTTATATAGAGCATATATAAATAAGCCAGATAATTATAGTCGTCCACGATCGATTCGTTTAGGTTTAATTGTTGGATTTTAAATTAAGTAAATTAGTAATATCATAAATTATATATTATGCGTAGAATAAATTTTTATAAAAGCTTTCTGACTGTTTTAGCTTTTTGCTCCTCAACAGCAATATTGGCAAAACAGCCAGATTATGTGGTTGAGCGAGGTATCGTCGTTGATACGAAAAGCTACAAAGAAGGCGCAGCTAATTGTGAGCCTGCCTCTTCCCAATTTGACTTAGATATCAATAACGTAAGAGCAAAATTGCTGAATGGTGGTGACTTATGGTGGGATTTGTCTTCGGCAAGATATGAGGTTCCAAAAGTTGATCCACCTGGATCTTCTACCTCTATTACAGCAATCTTTGCAGGTGCTATTTGGATTTCTGGAGAGGATGAAGGTGGTAACTTGAAGTTGGCTGCACAAACTTATCGAAGTGGTGGTAATGATTTTTGGCCAGGTCCTATTGATGCTACCGGATCAGTTGATAATTCTGTTTGTAAGATATTTGACAAGCATTTCAATGTTTATGGAGAAGAAATAAAATTAGCTATTGCTGCTGGTGCTGGTGGATATCCAATTGGAACAAGTTCAATACCCAAAAATGTCCTTGAATGGCCGGGAAAAGCAAATCCATACTTAGTTGAAAAAGGTCAGTATTTTGATGGAACATTAGCTCCTTTCAATGATGTGGATGATGATCAAATCTATGATCCAACAAAAGGTGATTATCCAGTTATTAATGCAAGTCCTAATTGTAAAGATGGATTTACCTATGCTGATCAAATGATTTTTTGGGTATTTAATGATATTGGGAATGTCCATAACGAAACGAATGGTGATGCCATTGGTCTTCAAATTAACGCTCTTGCATTTGCATTTAGAAGTTCGGATGATTTGAATAATATGACTTTCTATAGATATAATATTATCAATAAATCAAATACAACATTAGTGAAGACATATATGGGGCAGTTTGTTGATGCTGATTTAGGTTGCTATCAAAATGATTATGTTGGATGTGATACAAATAGAAGTTTAGGAATCGTTTATAACGGTGACGTTATTGATGCAGGTTGTCCAAATGGTTACGGATCTGAGGTGCCTTTGTTGGGAATAGATTATTTTGAAGGGCCTCGAGCAGATTTAAGAGACGGAATCGATAATGATAGAGATGGTATTATAGACGAAGGTACAGATGGAATAGACAATGATGGGAATGGATTGATAGATGATGTCGCTGAACAGGAATTGTTGGGTATGTCGTCTTTTACATACTATAATAATGCTGCTGGTGCTCAAGGTGATCCTAGGAATGCTGCTCAGTTTAGAAATTATATGACGGGAAAATGGTCAGACGGTACATTTATTACATACGGTGGTAATGGTTATGGAGGCTCAACACCTACTAAGTTTACTTACCCAGGTGACCCATCTGTTGCAAGCCAGTGGAGTGAATGTAATAACCAAACATCCGGTGCGAATGTTACCGCAGATCGACGTTTTTTACAATTTTCAGGACCGTTTACATTGAAGCCTACAGATGAAAACAACATTACACTCGGAGTTATTTTTGTGAGACCTAAAGCAGGCGCTTATCCTTGCCCTTCATTTAGCAAATATATTGGCCCTGCAGATGATAAAGCTCAAGCCTTGTTCGACAATTGTTTCAAAGTATTAGATGGTCCAAGTGCTCCAACTTTATTATTAAGAGAGTTAGACAAACAAATTATCATTTCTTTAGTAAACTCAGCAGCAACATCAAACAATAAGGGAGAAGGTTTTGACGTAGTGGATGCCCAAATTAAAAATATAGATCCTGATGGTATTTTTGGTTTGGATAGAACTTATACTTTTCAAGGCTATAAGCTATATCAATTATCAAATGCTACCATCTCTTTTCAAGATTTAGATGATTTATCTAAGGCAAGATTAGTATCTCAAGTTGATGTGAAAGATGGAGTATCAACGATTATCAACTATAATTTTGATAATGTAAGTAACTCTTTAGTGCCAACGATAAAGGTGGAAGGAGAAGACAAAGGTGTTATTCACTCTTTTAATGTGATAAGCGATCTTTTTGCTCAAGGAGATGCTAAATTAATAAATCATAAAACATACTATTATACTGCGGTTGCATACGCTTATAACACTTTTGAAAAAGTGGACAGAACGTTCTTGTATCTTAGTCCTTTAACGGGAGATTCAGTGTATGATGTTGTAACAACTAAACAATTGCAACCATATCTTCAGGGTAATGGTAATTTGGCCATCTATACAGCCATTCCACACATCACGTCTCCACGAAATGGAGGTACAGTTTTGAATGCTAAATTTAATGATTCTATCGCAGTAACTCGACTTCAAGGTACTGGAAATGGCGGTAATCTTCTATCTCTTTCTAAGGAGAGTATTGATGGAATTTTAAGCAGTCCCACCAATAAGTTGGAAGTTATTAAGTATGTTCCGGGTGGTGGGCCTATAGATGTGCGTGTTGCAGATCCACTAAAACTAAGGGATGCTGATTACAAGTTATCTTTTGTAGATACGAACCTTGATTATTCTACTGGTATCCTTTCTAGAAAAGCTCGATGGATGTTAACTGATATCACGAATAACGAAGTAGTGTATGCAGAAAGAGATATTGATCGTCCTAATGATCAAATTATCTACACTACACCAACTGGAGCATTGGCTGAACCAAATCCATGGGGAATTTCAATTTCTTTGGGTCAATCATCACCTGTTTATGAAGCGGGGTATCAAGGTGCTATTGGTGCAGCTGGAGCGGTTTATGGCGCATTAAAATCAAATATTGATTTTGAAGATCCTGAGAAGCCGTGGCTATCATTTATCAAGGATGAAGATGGAAACAAACTAGAAAATTGGATTAGAAGTGGTGAATTTATCTTAAGGCAAACAGGTTCAACACCACCACCAACTTTGAAAATTTATGATGATGCGAATTTTACAGTTCTTGGAGAGAATGTGTTTCATGATAAACTATCTTTGTTTGAAAAGATGGCTGAAGGAGCCTTTGCACCATATTGTTTAGCCGCTAACTTTAGTGATTTTACAAAAATACCAACAAGAGATAATCCAGATGCAGTTCCTTTTGTAGAAGGCCCTGGCTTTAAATGGGATGCGGTTACGTCTGGTGCCAAGTTTAGTCAAAACAACTTGGACTCAATGTCAAGTGTTGTTATTGTCTTGACATCGGATAAAGCTAAATGGACTCGTTGCGTTGTGTTTGAAGAAGGAGAGCAGTCGACATTGAATGAAACGAATACTATTTTACCTTCTACTTCACCAGCCACTTACCCTAGTATCAGTAATAATGCATATAAAGGCGAAATTAGATCACAATATTCAGTGGATAAAGAGGGTGTTTTTGATTTGGCAGATATTGGAAGAGGTTGGTTCCCAGGTTATGCAATCAATTTAGAGTCAGGCGAAAGACTGAACATGGCATTTGGTGAATCGTCCAATTTAGCAGATCAGAATGGAAGAGATATGATTTGGAACCCTACCGGTGACTTAAAAACAGACTTAGATCAAGTTCTATATGGTGGAAAACATTATATCTATGTATTCAAATCACTTTATGATGAGGGTGAAAAATATCAGCAGCTTTTGATTGATAATTTTAACAAGTATACAGGAAGTAGTTCTATTAAGACTCAGGTACCTACTGCTTGGAAATATCTTTACAAAGATTTGTTATACACAGGTATGCCATACTTAACAAAAGGTTATAAGTTGAAAGATATTAGCGAAGGCTTAATTCCTAATACTGTAACAATTCATTTAAGAGTAGACAGACCATATCAGCGATACATCACATCTGAAACAACAGAAACTGACTCGCTTAATGTGTATCAATTTAGTACCAAGGGAATGGCACCATCAGAACAATTAGCAGATGCGGCTAAAAGCGCTTTGGACTTAATTAATGTTGTTCCAAATCCTTACTATGCCAACAGTGGTTTTTATGAGACAAGTATCCTAGATACAAGGATTAAAATCACTAATCTTCCGAATAAATGTACCATCACAATCTATACATTAGATGGTGCTTTGGTGAAGAAATACGAAAGAGATATTCCGCTAACAAGTGGTTATATAGATGGCAAGCAGGTAATAGATATTTCTGAAGGAGAAGCGAAAAAAGAGAATTCAGTAAATATGGAAAACTCATTGGATTGGGATTTAAAGAACTTTAAAAATATACCTGTTTCTAGTGGTGTTTACCTCATTCATATAAATGCTCCAGGGATTGGTGAAAGAACTTTGAAATGGTTCGGTGTGCTAAGACCTACTGATTTAGAGTCATTCTAATATTAAAAACAATAATTGAAATTAAATCATATGAAGAATTTTTTAAAATATATACTCACTGCATCTGCATTTTGTCTTTCCTCAGTATCCTTGTTGGCTGGTAATCCTGATAGAGCAGGCGAATCAGGGGCATACGAGCTTTTGATTAATGGATGGGGTAGAAGTTCTGGTCTTTTTAGCATGAACTCTTCCAATGTCAAAGGTCTAGAGGCAACAACACTTAATACTGCTGGTTTGACTTTTGTGAAGAAGACGGAGGTGATTGCCTCTTACACGAATTGGTTTACGGGTTCTGGAGTTAATATTATTAATGCAGGAATTGCTCAGAAATTTAAAAAGACGAATGTAATTGCTGTTAACATTTCATCATTTAACTTTGGAAATTTAGAGCGAACAACGGTTACAAATCCAGAAGGGGGTATTGGTACTTTCAAACCAAGTTTTTTAAATATCGGTTTATCGTATGCAAAGAGTTTTTCAAAAAGCATTCATGCAGGAATTACCGCACGAATGATTAACGAAAGAACAGCTGATGCGAGTGCAATAGGGTTATCTTTAGATGCTGGCATTCAATATGTAACTGGAAAGCGAGAACAAATCCATTTTGGTGTATCTATCCGTAATATAGGTACTCCTATGAAGTTTACTGGCGACGGATTAAACTTTAGGGCACCCTCTCCAGATGGCAATTATTCAAGAGCAGAGTTTCATAAGTCTCAAAAGTTTAATTTGCCTTCGCAGTTAAATATCGGAGCGGCCTATGATATATATATGGGAAAAGTAAAAGAGAAGCAAGCCGCGGTGAGCTCTGATGACGAAGAAAAATCTGATGATGAAAAAGCGATCGCAAAACCAAATAATCGTCTAACAGTTTGTTTTAATTTTACATCTAATTCAGTTGGAAAAGATCATTTAGGATTGGGCTTGGAATATGGATTTAAGGAAATGTTTATGCTAAGAGTTGCTTATAGATATGAAAAAGGCATCTTGAAAGCAGAAACCTTGGATAATACTGGTAGTACCACAATCTTTACCGGACTTGCTGCTGGCGTCACTTTTGAAACTCCATTAAAGAAAGGTAAGGACTCTAGACTTGGATTTGACTACTCTTATCGTATGACGAATAGATTATCGGGAGTCCATTCAGTCGGTATTAGATTTGCACTATAATCAAAAAACGATATATTTGTATCTACAAACGTTTCTGCTGCTGTAGAAACGTTTGTTTTTTTAGTTAATTAAAATTGAGTAAAATGTCGAGTGTATACTTAACCCAAGAGGGAATGGAAAAATTGAAGGTGGAGTTAAACGCATTAAAGTCTGCTGGACGTATTGAAGCGGCAAAAGCAATATCAGAAGCGAGAGCACAAGGAGATTTATCAGAAAATGCGGAGTATGATGCTGCGAAAGATGCTCAAGGACATTTGGAGAAAAAAATATCGGAATTAGAAAATACGCTTGCAAATGCACGAATTATTGATGCAAGTAAGATTGATACGTCCAAAGTAACCATTCTATCAAAGGTTGAATTAAAGAATATAAAATTGAAGAAAAATGTTACTTATACTTTAGTAAGCGAGGCAGAAGCTAATATCAAAGAATCTAAAATATCCGTTACTTCACCAATAGGCAAGGCTATTTTAGGGAAAAAGAAAGGTGATAAAGTTCAAGTGATTGCTCCAAATGGTACAATAGATTTAGAAATTGTCAAGATTTCAATATAGCCTCTAGAAGTTTGTCATCTTCGTAGTATAATAACTCAGTATGTCATCCATTTTTACCAAAATTATCAATAGGGATATTCCAGCTTATATCATTTCTGAGAACGATTTGTTTATAGCCTTTTTAGATGTGTTTCCATTAGGCATAGGACATATACTTATAGTTTCTAAAATTGAGGTGGACAAGATGTATAACTTACCTCAAGAATCATTAATGAATTTGATGACTTTTGCTCAACCAATATGCAATGCATTGGAAAAGACTTTTTTGTGCAAAAGGATTGGGATGGCCGTGATTGGGCTGGAAATTCCTCATGCGCACCTGCATTTAGTTCCTTTGTACGATAATGCGAATGACCTAAACTTCACAAAACCAAAGTTAAAGTTGAGTCATGAAGAATTGTTTGAGCTGCAGCAAAAAATACTAATTAATCTACCAAAGAATTAGCGGTTTAATTTTTGCTTTTTTTTATTCTATCTGGGTTCTGTGAGATAAAAGAATTCCATGAATTAGCCTTACCTCTGCCAGACTCGATCCCACTGCTTTGTTGAAAGTGATGGCAAACAGCTATTCCAAGGGCATCTGTTGCATCCAAATACTTAGGAGTCTCTTGGAATCCACATAGTCGCTGTAACATGGCGGCTACTTGTTCTTTAGTTGCGTTACCATTTCCGGTAATTGATTGTTTAACTTTCTTTGGTGCGTATTCAATAACAGGAATGTTTTTATTTAAGCCTGCAGCCATACAGATGCCTTGAGCACGGCCAAGTTTTAGCATAGACTGTACATTCTTTCCGAAAAATTGGGACTCAATAGCCATAAAGTCGGGTAAAAACTCTTCTAACATGGAGGTCACTCTTTCATAGATTCTCTTTAATCGCATTTGGTGCTCATCCTTAGAATCAAAATGAATGCTACCAAGCGCTAAAAGTTCAATTTTACTTCCCACACACTTGATAACTCCATAGCCCATAATAATAGTACCTGGATCAATGCCTATTATTATCTTTTCTCGATTAGGAGTTGTTACTTTTGTATTCATATTAAATTCGATTGGACAAAAGTAAAAAAATACTTCTTTGGGTTTTTAAAATAATCATTTTTATTGTCTTACTACTTTGTTTGTTCTTACAAATTAAAAAGTCTGTATATACAAAAGTGTTGCTTCTTGAATGGAATCATGAAAGACTTATTGCCTTGATAATTTGTTTCTTTCTGATGCCGTTAAATTGGTCAGTAGAAGCGGTCAAGTGGCGTTACATCAATAAGTCCAA
>Ga0209107_10000512_pt1 | contig 22563 bp, 7 predicted proteins | sample LakErihyJuly2011_2_FD_187460 | JGI IMG/M metagenome (GOLD analysis project Ga0209107, IMG submission 187460) | Freshwater microbial communities from dead zone in Lake Erie, Canada - CCB hypolimnion July 2011 (SPAdes) (version 2) | ecosystem: Environmental > Aquatic > Freshwater > Lentic >...
TCAGGGCGGGGATGGACCAGGTGCTGTTCTCGTAGAGGTTGAGCGCCACCGCGTACGTCTGCGAGGAGGCGTACTCGGGGTAGCCGGCGAGCATGTTCTCGAGGGTCTCCTTGGGCGAGCCGACGGGCGCGCCGTCGAACCCGCCGAGCAGGCCCTGGTCGTGCATGCATCCGTCATCGTCCTCGTACAGCCGGTGGTGGCACAGGTTGTACTCGAAGGGCTCGCCGTACAGGTTGCGCGGGACCCCCTGCCGGGTCACGAGCCGCAGGTGGTCCTGCTTGCACTTGAGCGAGACCTCGCGCTGGTTGAACTGCTGGCACGCGGGGTTGCCCTCCTTGATGCAGTCCGAGAAGATGTACTCCCGCCCGCCGTCCCCCTGGTCCGAGTACTCCACGTCGCACGCCTCGTACGGGTTGAACATGCCGAGCATCCACGGGTTCACTGAGCGGAACTTGACCGAGCTCGCGTTGTCCTTGCGGCACACCTGCAGGCGCGAGTCGCCCTTGCACACCGTGGCGTCGTCGAACAGCGCGTCCATGTACCGCCGCCCGATGGACTTGTTCATGTTCGAGTACGAGAGCAGCACCCCCCTGGCGAGCACGGCCCGCCCCACCGGCCACTCGAGCTGGGCGCCCGGCGGGATCACGACGGCCCCCCGCCGCTTGTAGACGGCCTCGACGTGCTGCTGCAGCTTGAGGTAGTGCGGGCTGTTGCACGAGGAGAACTTGACCGCCTGCTCGGCCGACGTCGTGATCTCGCACATGATGGTCCGCTCGGCGTTGGGCTGGATGTTCTGCTCGTAGTCGAGCACGTCCTTCAGGTTGAACCCCGTGAACGTCCAGTTCTGGTCGCGCAGGTAGAAGGGCAGCAGCGTGGGGGCGCTCACCGGGGGCGTGGCCTCCCCGATCCGCGCGATGTACGCCGAGTAGAGCTCGTCGTAGACCGCCTTGAGCACGTCGTGGTGGCAGGTCCCGGTGTCGCCGTCGTCCTCCGTGCAGCCGCCCGGTATGACCGCCTCCGCCTTGTACCGGCACGCGAACTGCCCGTCGCGCAGGTAGGCCACCGGCACGCTGGTGCAGACCCGGGTCCCGCACTCGGTGAGCCGGTCCACGCGCCCCGCCACGTCCGCCGAGGTCCGCGTCACCTCCCGGCCGCACCCGGGCGTGGCGAGGATGTCCTGGAACTTGGGGTCGTAGTTGAACAGGAAGGCGCACGTCCGGTTGACCGTCTCGTCCATGCGCGCCACCCCCACGCGGCTGAAGTCCCCGCTCGGCTTCAGCGAGGACGGCAGGGGAAAGGCCGCGAAGTCGTAGGCGGGGGGCGGCCGGTTCACGTACCGGATGCAGCCCAGCGACTGGCTCGTCACCGCGCCGAGCTGCGTGATGCCCATGCTGGCGCCCATGAACCGGATCGTCTCGGTGAGCAGGGTCGTCTGCGGCCCGGAGCCCGTCTGGCTCTCCAGGTTCACCTGGTCGGGGTACGTCAGCTCGGTGTACCAGTTCGTCTCCGTGATGCCGTAGGGCTTGGCGCTCTGGATGAGACTGTACAGCCAGCTCTGTTGGCACGTCTGCGGGTCGTCCCAGTTCCACACGATGGCGCGCAGGACCTCCGAGAAGCCGCCCCCCTCGAAGACCCGGCCGTGGGGCCCGATCCTCCACAGCAGATTCTGGGAGCACCGCGGATAGCTCAGGTCCGCGCCCGGCTGCCCGGGAAACATCTTGTCCCGCACCCGCTCCTTCGCGTGGTCCAGGGCGGCGATGACCCGGAGCGCGTGCTCGTCGTTGTACGCGTTCACGTTCGCCCGCGTGTACCCCCCCTTCACGAACTGCAGGTACGTGTCGAAGCTGTCGCCCGACGCCGGGGACCTCGGGGTGTAGGCCGCGATGGTGTGGTCGGCCCGGGTGCTGAAGGCCAGGCAGTCCTGCGACTGCCGGCTGGCGGGATTGATCGACATGGGCGCCCGCCGGAGCATGACGCACTGGAAGAACCAGTCGAAGGGGAACTCGTACAGGCTGAACATGAACGGGTAGTACAGGCCGAGGGACGTCTGCACCTTACTGGACGCGGCGGCCGCGGAGGTGGCGTGCGCCTTGAGCCGGTCGTGCAGGTCGGTCGCGCAGGTCGTGAGCCCCAGGTACTCGTCAAACGTGTTGAACTTGGGGAACACGTCGAAGAGCGCGCGCAGGCCGCTGAGCGCGCGGTCCCGGTCGTTGGGCGACGGCTCGTAGTTGTAGCTGATCTCCGCGCAGATGCCGTTGATCGTCGAGATGTCGAGCCGCATGCAGGACTCCAGCTGCTCCTGGCAGAGCAGGCGGTACAGCGGCAGCACGTTCGTGTCCAGCTGGCACCCCTGCCCGCCCGGACTCTCCACCCCGAAGACGCCGCAGATGAAGGGCGTGCGCTTGGCGTACGGGAGCCACTTGCCGCTCGCGTCGTCGTAGTACGACCGGTTCGTCTTGAGGTTCACGCCGTTGACGAAGAAATCCGACGGGTAGCACTGGCCGATGGCCCCGCACGCCATGAACGGGCCCGGGTCGCTGGTCGGATCCAGGTCCTTGATGAAGGCGACGGAGCCCCCCATGCCCAGGAACCCCGTGCTCAGCGAGGTCCGCTCGGGCATCGCGGCCAGGCGCAGGCGCGAGCGATTCTCGTGCAGCCGGACGTACCGGTCGTACTGCAGCGTCGTGCTCTGGCCCGCATCCTGGAGCAGGTAGGCGCCCTTCCCCACCTCCGGGGTGCACTGCGTGAAGCCCTGCAGCCGCTCGTAGTCGCGGTCGCACGTGGTGGGGCGCAGGTACATGAACTCCGGGCGCGACCTGCCCGCCGGCCACCAGCGCGACTGATTCGTGTCCATCTGCTCCAGGTCCGTCACCGTGCACTTGGAGGGGTCCGCCAGCAGCGTGCCGTCCGCCTGCAGGGTCGAGCACCCGCTCTGCGCGTAGTTGGACGTGTACTTGAACCAGTCCTCGAACGAGCACATGCCGTGCGCGCGCAGCAGGTCCTGCGCCGTGTTGCCCCAGTACGACCCCTCGACCAGCGAGTAGGCGCTGGCCGAGGGCCCGCACGACGCGTCCCCGCCCACGGACAGGCTGAACTGGATCGGATTCCCCTGCAGGGTGAGCCGGTTCTGCACGGCCAGCACGGCGGGCTCGCACGTCCCGATGCCGGAGCACATCTCGTTCGGGTCGGCGCAGTCGCTGTGCATGATGCACTCCACGAGGAGCCGGTCCACGCACACCCCCTGGCACGACCCGCTCGCCCCGCACTGGGTGTGGTTCGTGCAGGCGCGCGCCCGGTCGCCCGAGCAGACGCGCCCCCTGCAGGCGTACTGGGCGGGGCACTCGGTGTCGTTCAGGCACGTGCGCAGCGTGAAGTCCTGGCACAGCTGGTCCGCCTGCACGCCCCACGGATTCGCGCCGGCGCTGATCTCCTGCCAGGGCCCGAGGTCCAGCATCTCGCCCTCCGTCGCGGGGTACGTCTTGGAGTTCTGCGGCGGCATGTTCGGCACCGTGCCCACCGAGAAGCGCGCCGACTGGTACCGGGTCTCGGGCTGGCTGGTCGCGTCCGGCCAGGGCAGGCTCCGGCTGGAGGGCGCGCACTTCCACGGCGTGAACGCGGCCGAGTCGGTGGGGTCGCTCGCGCCGCCCTCGGCCAGCGTGAAGTCCTCCGTGTCTTCCAGGGGCATCCGCGTGCAGTACCGCACGTTGTTGGTCTCGGGCATGGGCATGCCGACGCTCCCGGACCGGCACAGGCCGCCGACGCCGTAATGGGAGTCCAGCAGCGCCGCGTCCCGCAGGAGGTCGTGCTGGTACACCATGGCGTTGGTGTTGGCGTCCAGCGCGAACGCCTGCGCGAACGAGCGGTACGCGGCCTCCCTGGCCTCGCACGGGACCGTCACGTGGTAGCCGACCGGGAAGTCCCACGCCTCGTCCCACCAGTCCAGCACGCCGTCGCAGAACTCGCTGTTGGCGCTCATGGGGCCCTCCGCGTCCCACCAGAGCGAGCCGGTCTCCACGTTCCCGACGGCGTCCGCGTCCTCCCACACGCGATGCCGGAAAACGTCCCCGTCGAACAGCGCGGCGGCGGGGTCCGTGCCCATGGGGTGCACGCCGTCCGTCCAGCCGATGGGGACGTCCTTGCGCAGCAGCGAGCGCGGGTCGAAGCGCAGACGGCACGCCTCGCCCTGGGCCTCCATCGCCGCCAGGTCCAGGTTGAACTTGAGCTGGCTCCCCAGGCACGGGAAGCACCGGCACGGATCGTAGAACACCCCGTCGACGCTCGCGAGGCACTGGGCCGTGATGTACACCACGCGATGCTGGTTCAGCGGCGTGGCCTGGTGCTGGAAGTGCGGGCACGCCTGGCCCAGGTTGGAGCGCGGGATGGTCAGCGGCCGGTACACGTTCAGCGTCGTGCACAGGTGCAGGAGGTGCAGCTGGACCCCGCACCGGCGCCGCCATGAGCGCATGACGTCCCACTGCACGCTCATCACCGACTGCAGCTCGGGCAGGTCCAGCAGCTCCAGCGCGTGCAGCCGGGCCAGCTCCACCGTGAACCGCAGGCAGTACGCGGTGGCCGCCCCCTCCTCCACGGCCTGCGCGGCGGGGAACAGGTCGTCCACAAAGGCGTTCACGAGGTCCTCGGGCGGCGGCGGGCGGTCCGTGCACGTCGTCAGCCGGTAGTGCGACAGCGGCGCCTTGCGGGCACTCGGCTGGACCCACTCCTTGACCAGGCGCGGCACGCTCTCCAGGTTGCCGATCCGGAGCCCCGCCCGCCCGTGCTGCAGCAGGTCCCTCGAGGACGTGACCAGCGTCATCGTGCTCTGCGCCAGCCACGACTCGGCCGCCGCGTCGTCCGTGAAGCCCCACGCCGGCGACAGCTCGTACTCCGGGCAGTACCAATTTGCATCGAAGGCGGCCAGCACGAGCGGCTGGCTGGACAGGTGGTACGTGAGCCCCACCCCGTTGTTGACGCACGCCACGCCCGTGCTCGTGGAGTTGCACACCGAGTCCGACGTCCCGCCGCGGTCGGGCAGCATGCACCGCGAGCCGGCCACGAGCTCCCACCCGCACAGGCACGCCGAGGCCGCGCCGACCCGGAAGCGCTGCGGGTGGTACACGGGGATCGTGCCGACCAGGTCCGTCCCGCGCAGCACCGTCGCCTCCGCCTGCTGGAAATCCGTGAACGACACGCTGCCGGTCTCGCTGCTCGCGCCGGCGGGCTCCGGCTGCGTGCACATGTGGCTGGGCGAGGGGGCGTGGCGCGGGCTGTAGTGCCAGAACAGCGGGCTGCTCTCAAACGCCCTGCGTGTGAACCGGCGCACGAAGGCCTCGAGCCTGGCCGGGTCGCCGCTGTAGTCGCCCAGGCCGTCCGGGTCGTCGTCCGCGATGGTCCTCCCGGTGGCGGCGTCGACCGGCAGCGTGAAGAAGACCTGCTTCAGCGCGCCGTGGCAGGCGTCCCACAGGGTGCTGTCCTCCTCGGCCAGCGGGCTCATGGCCTCGGCGGCGCTGGTGTAGGTCTGCGTGGGCGTGACCGGGTTGAAGCGCCCCTCGTCCTCCACCCGCTGCGAGGCGCTCCAGTCGTACGTGGCCTGCTCGGCGGGGGCCACGTCCGCCATGTACAGCAGCCACACGCCCGCCGACTCCAGCGCGCTCTCGTACAGCTCGGACATGCCGCTCTCCAGGGCCCGGAGGACGGTGGTGCTGCTGAGGAGCGTGAAGGTCTTGTTCAGGCGCGGCGGCAGCAGGGGCACGCCGGGATTGCTCTTGCAGCAGGCCGGGCTGAACGGGCCCGTCCCGTTGCGCGCCGCGTTGCAGTCGCACCCGTACTGCTGGACGTCGCCCCAGTCGGCGCGTATCCCGTGGAGGGTCTCGCGCAGGATGTTCCGGATGACCGAGATGTTCTGGTTCTTCATCCCCTTGCCGCCGCCCCCCAGGATGCTCTTCACGAGGTAGCGCATGAGGGACTTGCGGGCCGCGCTGCCGCAGGTGTACGGGAGGGTCGAGGGCGCGGCGCAGGTCGAGGGGTCGACGTTCCGGCTGCCCCCCGCGCCCTCGTCCCGCGACCAGAAGGGCCCGCGCAGGCACTCCTCGCCCTCCTGGCAGAACGGGGTCGGCCAGTAGTCGACCCGGGAGTAAGGGCCCATGAAGATGCAGTCCATGGTCTGGTGCAGCACGTCGCCCTCCACGCTGAAGAACTCGACGTCGACCGCGTCCGTGCCGGTCCCGTCCTCCCACACGGCCAGGGACGCGTTCACGGCCGCCCACACCTTGTCCCTGGCCGTCTGGTACATGCGCTGCACCAGCCCGTCCATGTTGCCCCCGTACGACGCGACCTTGTGCTGCTCCGCCGTCGGGATGTTGTTGTTCGACAGCGGGGTCCAGAGGTGCTGGGGGAGCGCGCACCCGGTCGCCGAGCTCGCGCCGTCCACGCACACCGCGAACTGCTTGATCCCACGGACCTCCCCCGGTCCAGTGAACGCCAGGCACGCGTCCGTGTACTCGGGGCCCGGCCGGGTGGCGTCGGTCCGCTCGTACAGCCAGTACCGGTCGAAGTCGAGGTTCTTGGCCTGCAGGAACAGGCCCATGCACTCCGCGACCATCGTGGCCCCCCGCGAGGCGTCGCCGGCCGCCAGGCACGCGCCCGCCCCGTACGGATCGCTCGCGGGGATCAGCGGGATCTGGCCGGCGCCCAGCTTCAGGCGGCCCCACGTGGCGGGCTGGTACAGGATGTACGCCGACGGGTCCCACCGCTTCCGCATGTAGTTCTCCCGGCACTTGACGAGGACGTTGATGGTGGACACGCCCTGCCCGCTGAACCACGGCTCGCTCGGGACCGCGCACTTGTACCCGCCCGCCGACTCGGTGGCGCTGACACACTGCGTGTAGGCCGCCAGCCCCGCGGACTTGGCCTGCAGCTCCGCGTACGTGTACTTGTTGTAGACGTAGTAGGGCTGGTTGGCGCTGTCGATCATGCCCAGCACCCCCGTGCACCACAGCGCGCTCGCCTGCACGGCCTCGGTCGCGCGCGCGGCCGGGATCTGCAGCCGGTGATCGTCGCAGGCGCAGTTCACGACGTCCTTGAGGTGGAAGTCCGGGGGGTTGCACCGCGCCGCGTTCTGCGCCATGAGCAGCGTCCCGAAGCTCTGGACGACCCCGATGAGGTACGCGATCCCGCCGTCCAGCATGTGCAGGAAGGGGTCGATCTGCATCAGGAACAGCTTCTGCATGGCGTTGGACGCGAGCGAGGTCACCGTCACCCCCAGCGAGCTCGGGCTGTCGGCGGGGTACGCGGCCATGGTCTCGGCCCCCATCGTCAGGCACCGGCCGGCGATGAGGTCCGACGCGCTGGCCTCGGCGGACGCCTTGAGCGAGATGCTGAAGCCGGTGCTGTCCATGAGCGCGATCACCCCGGTCACCTCGCACATGACGATCTTGTGGGCGATGGCCAGCCCGTACAGCGGGAGGAGCGCCACCTGCTGCAGGAAGCCGTTGAGCGCGGTCGACGAGATGGTCAGCACCGCGTCCGCGTTCGTGTCCACGTTGCTCGCGCCCCCGAACATGAAGCCCACGTGCGAGTCGCTCAGCTGCAGCGCGCTGTTGACCGTGGCCGTCAGGATGGAGAAGAACTCGGCGCTCATGTCCTTGGCCTGGCACACGAAGCACAGGAACTGGTCCTCCGGCCACAGCAGCTTGGCCTCGCGCGGGCTCAGCAGGCTCAGCTGCATCGAGAGGCCGAGCATCTCCGAGAAGATGACCCACGCGGCCTGGCTCGCCTGCAGGGCCATCCCCCCCGTGCTCCGCAGCAGGCCGCCGATGCCGCACAGGGGCCTGCGCTGGTGGACCGGCGTCCCCACGCAGTTGATCAGGGCGCACCGGTTGTACGCGAGGCACAGGCGCTGCGTCTGGACCGTGGTGCACCCCTCGCAGCTCCGGTCGTTGCAGTTCCCCTTGATGCTCACCGACACCTGGACGTCGGCCGAGCCAAACACCCCGTCCACCTGCGCCCCGTCCGACAGCCGCACCTGCTTCAGCCAGTCCCACCCCGCGGCGCTGGTCGCGAAGACGTACCGGCTGCTCTGGCTGCTCGCCGCCAGGAGCGTGCCCGAGAGCGCCGAGAGCCGCGCGAGGGGCTGCGGCTGCGGCACGTCCACCGTGAGCCGGCCGAACCCCGTCGCGAACCACAGCTTGTACGGCTGCATCCCGGCCACCTTCGGCAGGAACAGGTACTGGCGCTTGTCCCCCGGCGCGTAGACCACGCCCCCGCCGAGCCGCGTGTACCAGTACTGGCCCCCGCCGAACTGCATGAGGTTCGTCTGCGTCGGCGTCCACCGCGTGTTCCACGAGCTGTTCCCCCCGAGCGGGTACGGGCTGATGAACACGTTCAGCGCCTCGGCCTCGGACCGCGCGGTCTGGTGGCCCGTCTCGCTGTTCTTCTGGCTGGTCATGTGGCGCGTCACCAGGTCCACCAGGATCGCCCCCTCGATCACCCACATGTTCTCGGCGCGCATGAGCACGTGGTCCAGGTCCAGCGTGCCCGCCAGCGGGGGCATGGCGACGAGGCCTTGGGCGCGCGTCACCACGAAGACCTGCGGGCCCGCCACCCCGCCGGCGGGGTCCGTCGTCTTCGAGAGCACCGCCAGCCACTCCGCCGTCTCGTCCCCGAACTGGACCGACTGGATGGCGCCGGGGATGGCCACGGGCCCGAACCCGGGACTGTCGCTGCGGTACACGGGCGAGGCCGCGTTCTTGGGGGCGCACCAGAACGTGACGCTCACCCCGGACGACCCGGCCTCGGCGACCGCCAGCGAGTAATCAGGCAGGCCTTGCGGGCGGACCAGGCACTTCCCCATGCTGGACGGCAGCTCCACCGATGCCGCCGCGTTGTACAGGAGCAGGTCGTTGTCCACCTCGCCCGGAAAGAAGAGGCTCTCCATGGTCACGTCGAGCGTCGAGGTGGACGTGGACGTCGAGGAGCTCTTGGCCAGCTTCATGGCGCCCTGGAACGCCGACCACTCGCTGGCGCAGACCGTCTTGCACCGCGAGGTCCCGGAGCAGCGGGCGAAGTAGTCGACGGGCTGCGGCACGATGACCACGACGTGCGGGTCGTTCTGGTAGTCCAGACAGTTCCCCGCCTTGGAGTCGAAGGACGCGGTCGCGTACTCGACGGACCCGCCCAGCGCGTCGAGCCCCTTGTACATGTGGCCGAACCACGGGTCCATCGCCGCGCTGATGTCGGCCTTCGCCCAGTCCAGCACGCGCGCGCAGGCCAGGTTCTCGTGCGTGGGCGATTGGGCCGTGATCTCGTTCACGATCATGTACAGCGTCGGCAGCAGGGACACCGGCATCGACGGGGCGCAGTGGGTCCGCGCGTACTCGGCGATGGAATGGCCCGCGCCGTCCTTGCAGACGCACTTGGCCATCGGTATCTGCGAGAAAAAAACGGGTCAGGCGTCTCCCACCCACAGGAAAACCAAACCAAAAATACAGGAAAAAGCCAGACCTGCACGAACATGTTGATCGTGAGGCGCATGAGGCCGCGCGTGAGCTCGGCGGCGGCGAGGCACTGGTAGTACACGAGGTCCGACCACGGATTGTTGATCCCGAACATGAGCTTGAGCCCGGCGCACCCCGTGTTCAGGCGGTTCGCGACGGTCGCGTCGAAATCGTCGTTGAGGTCGTACAGGCTCGCCCAGATGATGGAGAACACCTTGGTGGCGTCGAGCTCGAAGTGCGGGTCCAACACCCGCTTCGTGATCTCCAGGGCGACGACCGAGAGCGCCATGTACGAATACCGGCTCCACGCGACCAAGCCCGAGCTACCCGACGAGAAGGCCTGCGCCGTGCTGCCCCCGCCCTTCTGCAGGCCGGACTGCACCGACGCCCACATCTGCGTGAGCTGGTCCTTGACGGGCACCCGCGTCAGGGTGAGCACGCTGGCCCGCGCCGCCCAGATGTCCACCGTGGCGTACCCGTACTGGCTCATGCCGTTCATGACCCGCGCGAGGGGCTCGGCGACGGTCACGTCCTCGGGTGACAGCAGCGACGCGATGAGCGCCAGGCTGTGCCAGAAGATGGCCCCGGCGTCGTCCACGCTGTCGAAGAAGTCGTCCAAGCTGAAGGCCTGGGACCCGCAGCTGCTGAGGATCGAGTGGTACATAGACGTGCCGGGCGGCGGGCAGGCCTGGCCCCCGCCGCTCCACATCCCGATGAGCCCCGGCGTGTACACCACGGTCCCCACGACGTACTTGAGCAGGAACACGCCCGAGTTGAGGATCTCCGCCATGAAGCTGCCGACGCGGGGCAGGCGCTGCATGGCCGGGCAGAGCACCGCGATGGTCGAGCTGGGCACGGCCGTCTGCCAGATCGTGTCCTTGACCCGCATCGTGGACGGGTTGAGCCAGTACGTGCGCCGGGTGGTGTTCCGCCCCAGGAAGCTCCCGCGCACCTCGTCGTAGTCCCGCACGTACGCCGCCTCCACGGTCACCGCGATGTTGTCCTCGTTCAGGTACTCGAGGGCCGCCACGCTGGCATTGAACACCTCGTTGCACGCCTTGCTGAACAGCATCGAGAAGCCCCGCAGCTCCGTGAAGGCCACGAGGTCCGCCCCGCACGAGTAGGCCGCGCACCGCCGGTACGCCCTCACGCGGTACACCCGCAGCCGCGCGTAGCTGCTCTTGAACAGGATGCCGAACTTGCTCAGCTTGCTCGGATCGTTCTGGTCGGCGCAGTACTGGAAGTAGGCCCCGAGCGCGTCCGCGTTCGGGCTGCTGGCGTAGAACACGTAGTTCCGCGAGTTCACCGCGGCGATCCGGTTCGTCCCGTAATTGAACGGGATGTTCACGCGGTCCGCCTGGTCGCGCGCGGCGTCCTCCAGCGGCACGCTCGCCTTGGGCAGGGCCGGCAGCTGCTGGTTGATGCTGTTCAGGCTGAACACGTCGGTCTCGCTCCCCTCCAGCCGCTCCACCTGCACGGCGTGCGCGTCCCCCCCGAGGTTGATCGTCGACAGGATCGTGTCCCCCGTCAGCGCGAACGGCTGGTCGAACAGGCGCACGTTGGCCGCCACGCGCGCCCGCACATCCACCGGCTTCGTCAGCACGCTCGTCACCCGCGAGGCCCGCTTGCACAGCGGGCTCAGCACGCGGGTGTCCGCCGAGCCGAACACCGCCACCCCGCCCGTCTGCAGCAGGCCCGACGTGGTCCCGGCGGCCCGGCTCACGCTGTAGGCCGAGGACGGCGTGCCCGACTGGACGCTCCCGGCCGAGCCCGCCTCCAGCGCGCAGTCCTGCTTCAGGATCGTGGTGCCCTCCCGCCACCGCCGCGCGCTCGTGAGCACCAGGTTCTCCCGCCCGCCCCCGGCGATCCGCGCCGCCATGCAGAAGGGCATGCACGGGGCCGTGGCGACACACGCCAGCTCGCCGTTCCCGTTCCCCCCCGCGCCGTCCTGGCCGCAGCGCGGGATCAGCCACACGACCGCGTCCAGCTCCCGGCAGGTCCCCCTCGCGATGCAGTCCGTCGTCGGGAGGGTCGTCTTGTCCGACGCGGAACCGAGGCTCGCGTCGGCGGTCTCGTACCGCGTGTACGACCACCGCACCGACTTGACGTACAGGTCCACACCGGCGCACGCGTACAGCCTCGCCGCATCCGACGTGGGGAACAGCACCTGCAGCGAGTAGTCCTGCCGCAGCGTGTTGGGCGGCACCCCCGTCATCGGCAGGATGGAGCACGCGATGGTCATGCCGTTGGCCACGGAGTCCGCGCACGTGCAGCCCAGCATGGCCGTGGTCTGCATGGACCCCGCCGTCACGCCGCTCGAGAACGCGCTGACGTCCAGGTCGTGCACGCTCGCGTACGTCACGGCGGCGATCCCGAGGCGGGCGTCCACCGCGAAGGGCCAGGCCTGCGTCTTGGCCTTGGTCCCGTCGCTGTGCGCCAGGTAGTACGCCAGCGAGCCGTCCGTCACCGCGTACAGCCAGTCCGTCAGGCCCACCACGGCCGTCGTCGCGTTCGTCGCGAAGACCAGGCCGCTCCCCAGCAGCTCGGGAAAGCCCCCGTCCGCCGCGGAGGCGCACGTCGGGGCCGAGCCGGTCAGGACCTTCTGCACCACCACCAGCGCTATGTTGACCCAGTTGTCGATGACCAGGCCCAGGCTGCTCATGGTCGCCGCCAGGAAGTGGAAGAAGGGCGCGAAGTCGGGCGTGCACATCAGCAGCCTGAACTGGCCCCCCTCGAGGGCCAGCCCGCACCGCACGCCCGTCTTCCACGGTATCACGGTCACCAGCTGCATCAGCGCGTTCACCAGGTTGTGCACCGCCTCCGACAGGTTCAGGTCGAGCAGCGGGTAGAGGAGCAGGTCCACCGGCGCGCTCAGGGTCCCGCAGAAATTCTTGAACAGCTGCGTGGTCAGCGAGGCGAACTCCCGCACGCTGCCCATGCTCGACAGCACGTCGATCACCGCCCTCTCCGGGTACAGGCACGCGCTCCCCTCGCAGAAGAAGGCCTCCACGAACCCCACCACGCCCGAGCTCAGGTGCCGCGCGAGGTCCACCAGCGTCGTCGCCATCTTCAGCACCGTCTCGGCCTCCTCGATGATGATCGGGAGGACGCCCTGGATCCCCACCGCCTTCAGGAACCACCACACGCTGTCCCAGATCGGGAGCACCCCCTGCAGGAGCAGGTCAGTCACCTTGAGCGGAATCAGAATCACCTGGTGCACCCACGGGCCGAAATTCCGGTTGTAGATCCGCGCGCTGCCGGTCCACACCGACGGAAACTCCGTGTAGGTCACGTACAGCGTCGAGAAGATCACGAACAGCACGGCCAGGAACAGCCACCACTGCATGAGCATCCCCGCCGTGCTGGTCACCACCTTGACCCCCACCGCTATGGAGCTGGTCACCACCTGCACCAGGCTCGCCAGCGTCTGACGCGCCGAGTACTTGGTCAGAGCCGAGGCTTGCGTCATCAGCAGGACCAGCGCGTGGGCCAGCAGCGCGACGGACCCGAATCCCAGCAGAGAAACGCCCGTCGGCACAGCAAGGACCTCGAGGCCCATGGTGTGACGAGAAAGCGTTTGAACTTCCCGTCAGGCGGGGCGCGCGTTTTATATAGAGGAGGCGAGCCCAACGACCCACCACAGTATTTATTCGGCCTTCTCGGCTTTAGGGGGCCGTCTGGAATTTTTATGCGTCGTCCTCTTCTGCTTCTTCTTGTTGTTGCTCTGTCGCTCGACGCCTGCTGCGCGAGCCTGCCCCCGCCGTCGACGAGGAGGAGAGGAGGCGGAGGGGCCGGCCTTCGTCGTATCCTCGGCCCTCCGCCCAACGCGACGAATGCGAGCACGGGACTCATGCGCTCCAAGGGCGGCAGTCCAGACGACGACAATGATGACGCGGAGGAGGGGGTAGAGTTCCAGGCCTCCGGGAACGGCGGCGTGTCCGTCCAGGCGCTCCTGGATTCCAGCGTCGAGGTCTTCGATCCCGTCGTGAAGCTCCTGTCCGAATTCTTCCGTGAACTGCTCGGTGCCGCCGCCGCCATACCCCTGCCGCCCCCGAAAACACAAGGGGGGGAGGCTGGAGAGGAGGAAGAGTACCAGCCGCCCAAGGATACCAGGCTGCTTCATTTTATCTGAGTGCTGCGATAGCAGTCCTGCAGGCCACCGATATTACTCGACGGCCTGTAAGTGACCCTGCACTTGCTGCACTCGATGCAGTTCAGCAGCAGGCTCCTGTTCTGCGATCCGAGGTTGGCCGCGTCGCACACGCCCAGCTGCTGGTTCAATTCGTTGCAGATGCTGGTCACCGCCAGATTGTCGGCGGACGAGGCGCAGAGCTTGCACTGGGAGGCGCGCGGTTCATCCTGGTAATAGTGTCTGGCGCACGGGATCTTCCTGCTCAGGGTGCAGTAATGACCGGGGGTGCAGTCGAGGCAGCGCAAGATGTTGGCGGGATCCGGGTACTTGCCGTCCGGGCATACGCAAGTGCTCCAGTCCGGCGAGTGCGTGTACTCGTTGGAAGGGCAGGCTGTGGGAGGGGACGCGCCACCCGGACAGTGCCAGGAGTCCACATCGTCGTTCAGAATGTACTGCCTGTTTGAACTCTCGTAATGCATCCGCCAGTTTATCGCCAGCTTGCAATCGAAACACTTACCCACTGCAAGGCATGCGCGTGAGAAACTACCCATTATGCCCAGAAAACAAAAGAACACGCGAATATCACCTGGCGGGGGACGGATCCCTGGGATGGTATTGCCGACACGAGAGGTCCCAGTCTCCGGGATGGTCCTGTGGTTTGAGAACGCTGTTACATTGCGATTAAACAAGATCATAATTATGAAACGCACCATTTGCAACTGGTCCCGTTCAAGCATGTATTCCATGTCCCTGGAAGGCATGCTTTGCACGCCAGGTCTACAAGCTGTAGATCGGTTTCCTGTGTGTTTTTGCGTTTGCACGGATTAGAGCCATACTGCACACGAGTAATCAAAAACTGGTTGGATGGATTACCGCGTCGAGGTTGCCGTAAGCTGTGACAAATTCCCCCTCTGAACATTGAGACACACATGATTCCAGCGCACAATAGGTGCAGCGGCCAGACATGAGAATAGTTTTTTCATCTGGCGCCGTGATCGCGAAAGTTGCGTATTGCAATTCAGGGACAGCAAAACAGCGCTCAGTGCATGGGGGTGAAGGAGAACAACATGTGCGGATCCTGTTCAAATCAGCCTGTGTAGATATTGAACTTGATGAACGGGCTGGTTTCAGGTCTAAATAACGGTGTACACTGTCATCCAAGGATAAACGGCCTATATCTGGTCCCTTGAAAGCATAAGCCCTGTAATACAATCTCCCAGGGCTGAAGAGTGTCTTGCAGTTCGTATTTCTGTTTAGTATGGTTGCTGCATCTGGTGAGGAAACCCCTCTCGTTGATGTTTTGAGGAGTGAAGGCTCAATCTGCTTTTTCCAGTCAACATAGTACCTGACCCCGTCATTAAGATTGATTCCATAGGGGATCAATACATCTCCAGACACCCTGCTTGGCGACAAATAGATCCAAGGTTTATTGTTGGGATTCTCGTCTTCAGTTAGAATTGGTAACACTGCTGCAACCCTCCTGACTTGAAACTGGATTGCAAACAACACCACACGGACCAGCATTGAAGAGGACATTGTCGCAGGGATACAGAATCGAAACATGTGTATTGCGCTATATACCACAAACGTTTGTTCCGTTGCTTGCTGGTAAACGGAAAAATACACGCATGCATTCACGATAATGACTTGGGCTTTCGAATAAAATGACTCGGATTTTAAAACGAGATTTTTTAAAATGACTCGGATTTTAAAACGAGATTTTTTAAAATGACTCGGATTTTAAAACGAGAATTTTTAAAATGACTCGGATTTTAAAACGAGATTTTTTAAAATGACTCGGATTATAAAATTATTTCCCCGATATAGAACGGGCCCCCGCCTCAGCGTTCCAGACCTGTATAAGGCCAGCCGACTCCCGACCAGCCAAAAAACACACCACATGCCACGCAAGAGCCCACAAATCACCCGCGTGCAGAGCGAGCCGCCACGCGCCGGCCCGCAAATCACCCGCATGCAGAGCGAGCCGCCACGCGCCGGCCCGAAAATCACCAGGGTGCAGGGCGAGCAGCCATACAAGGGCCCGAAAATCACCAGGGTGCAGGGAGAGCCGCCACGCGCCGGCCCGCAAATCACCCGCATGCAGCAGAGCGAGTTCCCCGCTAACAAGTATCGCATCGTTCAGGGGGCGAGTGAGCAGACCAAGCGTGCGGTGGAGCGCTACGTGGAGCTCCGCGCCGACGAGATGAGGAAGAAGATGCCAGCCCTGGACCTCGGCGGCCCGGCGCTGCTGCTCAAGCGGGGGCCTGCATCGCGCGCCGCCTCGCTGAGCGTCAGCCCCATGCGCGCCCCATCCCCGACTGACTTCCTGATCAAGCGCACGATGGTGACGATGATGGAGCCCGAGGACACCATCACGACGGAGCCCGAGGACACCACCACTCCCCCGAAGCTCGACTGGGTGGACATCACGTGCCAGGAGGAGGTCGACGAGTCGTTCTTCAACCGGTTCTGCTCCGACGACTCGGCCTTCGACTTCAGCAAGATGCAGTATGTGCTGACCTTTGGCGAGGCCGCCGGGTCCATCACCCGTGCGGCCAAGCCTATCCTTGAGGCTGATTAGTAAACTCGTTTATTCGTTATGCGTGTGGCTCATTATTATTATGCGTCGCTCATTATGGGCTGGAGAGCGATGGGGGGCACCAGAGGGCGGCAGGCGTCGGGCAGATCGCTCAGGAAGAGCATCTCCTCCTCCTCGCGCGTGGCCAGCGAGAACTTTCGCTCCTCCTTGTACGGATCCGGGGAATGGAACAGGAAGAAGGCACCGTAGAACAGGACGTGCGTGATGTAGGCCACGTGCTCGATGATGTAGGCCGTCGGCGAGCCACCTTCGAGCGTGTGCAGCCCCTTGCTCTCCTCGTCCTGCCACGTGATGACGAACGCGACGACCAGCCCGCACGTGGTGACCAGCAGGAAGACCAGCAGCGCGTTGTGCACCTCGCGCAGATGCTCGTGCGTGTGCCTCGCCAGGGACAGGATCGCGAGGGAGTAGAGGGCTGAACCCGCACAGAAGAGGGCCACCCCCAGGAAATGGTTGTAGCTGTCCTGGTGCGTGACCAGCCAGGCCCTGCATCAAAGACGAACAAACGCGTGTCACCGCACACGTTTTCTGGGAGGGGGGGAAAAACCGCGAGACTTACCAGCCGAAGCAGGCGACCACAATCCCGATCCACCCGTTCACCTCCCAGAACGGATACTTGTAGCTGTGGCCGTAGAAGAAGAGGGCCGCACCCAGCACCCGGAAGGCGAGGGTTATGCACAGGACGGCCACGTACTCGGGCGTCGAGAAGAGCGTGTCGGATATCATGCTCTGCTGCTCCACCTCGTACAGCAGCATGTAGCACACGAAGAAGATCAGGTCGAAGAGGCAGACCGCCAGGAAGAAGAGCTGGTAGCTGTCTGGGTAGAGGTGCGTGTGCCTGGACATTGCTTGGCAAGAGGAAGGCTGGTAGGTTTTATATGTTGACTGGGTTGCGAGTCACAGCTGCATCCTTTTTGATGTGTGAAAAATCCAGTGCTCTCGCGTGGCGTGTTTCCATAAAAAAATGAATGAAACATGAAACCAACTGGAAATTGCTTGTGTTACTGTTTTGGACTATATTAACCACCGAACTTCTCTTGAATTAGTCTTGATGTTAGAGTTTGGATTGCTGCTGCTGGTATGCCAGATGTGGTGCGTGGACGCGGCTGTTGACACCAGTTGCAGTTGCCCCACTGGACAGTATGCTACAGCCGCCTACCCAACCTGTACATGCACAAATTGTCCATCGTGTCCGGCCGGACAGTACAGGAGAGACTGTGCATTCTCATCTCAGGGGACGTGTGCTGCCTGTACCGTGTGCACCACAGGGTATTACGTGCACGATGTATGCGTTGGGGTGTTTAACACCGTCTGTGGAGTTTGCAATTCATGCACTTCCGGCTCATATCTTTCGGGATGCACGACAACGGGTGTATCTCCAGGGACCTGTACCGCCTGCCCTAATTGTGGTGCCGGGTTTTCCAATTTGAATTGCGCGGGCGGCAACTCTGGAACCTGTGCCGAATGCGGGGCATGCATTGCTGGAAAATTCAGAACAGGGTGTACTGGAATTAGCGCTGGGTATTGCACCCCCTGTAATTTTTGCCAAGCGGGAACTTTCTTGTCTGGGTGCTCAGGGAGTAATGGTGGCAGCTGTCAAATATGTGGTTCCACCTGTGAGCCTGGATTCTACAGTAAAATTGTTGGTTCAACGTGCAGCGAAACAAACGGGGGCGCTTGTCTCCCATGCCTTGATTGTGGAGTAGGGTATTACAGTCTGGGGTGCTCTGCAACAAAGGATGGTCCGTGTTCAACATGCCTGGGGCCGGCGTGTGGTACTGGATATTACCGTTATGGATGCTCAGGTTACAACCCTGGGAGCTGTATACCATGCCCACCCTGTCCAGATGGTCTAACCAGACATGGATGCTCTGGAATCAGCCCTGGTACTTGCTCCTATTGTTTTGTCTGTGCTTCTGGATTCTATAACTCCGGCTGCACAGCTGATAACACGGGTAGCGCTAGCTGTTTACCATGTACCTCATGTCCAGCAGGATTTTACGCACCTGACTGTGGAGGAACAAACCCTGGGACATGTACACGATGCTCCACGTGTAATTATGGCTCCTACGTGACTGAATGTGTTTCTAATAGAAACGCTGTATGTGCAACATGCCCCACTTGTAGCGCGGGGCAGTACAACGACGGGTGTGGACAGATATATGGAAGTGGAACCTGTCAGGCGTGTGCTGCATGTCCTCTCAATTATTACAGGACCGGTTGCGGGGGGCAATTGGCTGGAGATTGTATAACATGCATGCGTTGTAATCGGGGAAAATACAACATTGATTGTGTCGTAGGGACATGCGTACCATGCCCTACATGTGCGTCTGGAGAATACAGGAAAGATTGTCTTATCATGAATTCTGGTAGCTGTGAAGCCTGCGCATCATGCGGCGTTGGCACGTACAGATGGGGATGTTCTGGCGTCAACGAGGGCTCTTGTTTGCAATGCGGTAGTTGTCCTGTTGCTTATTACAGGGCTGGATGTTCAGGTCTGAGTGAGGGGTACTGTGCTGCGTGCGCTACGTGCCCCACTGGTTTCTCCATGATTGGCTGCGCTGGAACCAGTGCTGGGAGTTGTGTGGATGTGAAGTCATACATGCAGTTTGACACGCGTTCGGGCGACTACCAGCTCGGCCCCGATGGCAGCGTGCCGTACACGGGAATTCCGGCGGCGCTCGGCACGGTCACCGTCTCCAGCGGGACCACCACCATCAACGGCCAGACCATCCCCCGGGGCATGCAGATCTGGACCGTCGGGACGAGCTGGTGGTATGATATCGTCGCGGTTGGGGCAGGCGGGGCGGATGTCCTGAAGCAGACTGGAAGTTTCTACGGCGGGCGGGGTGTTGCCGTGAAGACCAGACATTACCTTGCAGCTGGAGCGCGAGTAGTGATTGCTGTAGGTATGAAGCCCACTGGCTGTTCCAGCTCAGGCATGTATGGGGCTGGCGGAGGCACATTTGTCTCCCTCTACACCGCTAGCGCCTCTTTCTCGACGGCTGGACAACACACGCTCATCCTGGCAGCAGGCGGGGGCGGCTCTGGTGCGACCCTATCATCGGGAGCAGACGCAACTGTTGGCACGTCGGGTGTGAGCTGTGTGTCTGCGCCTGGAACAGCTCTGGCGTCTAACGGTGGTGGCGGCGGAGGTGGTGGTCTAGCTGGAGGCAATGCAGTAGCTGGAACTTCAGGGAATGCAGCAGCCAATGCTGGCGGTGGGGGGGGCTTTCTTGGAAATGGTGGGGATGGATATGCTGTTGCAGGATCACAGACGACTGGAGGAAAATCGTTTTTGGCAGGCAGTATTGGTGGGCATACGTATGGAACCACACGCTCCACCACAACCTGTACTGTCGCGCTAATTGCATCTCCAGGCATTGATTATCCTCCAGGTGGGTTCGGAGGAGGAGGCGGCGCTTGGGCTGCTGGCGGTGGGGGTGGCGGCTACTCAGGGGGCCAAGGTGGTAGCACGTCGAACAGACAAGGCGGCGGGGGCGGGGGCTCGTACGACGTGAAGGGCGCGAGCAACGCGGGCACGCTCTACACCAGCTGGGACACCTCCATGTTTGGGCCCGCCCCGGCTGGCTTTGCCAGCGGGTACATGACCTCCCACGGGATGGTGGCCGTGAGCATCCTGACGTGCCCGAGCAATTCCAGGCCCTCTCGGGACTCCACGGCGTGTCTGGCCAACGCGGGGCTGTTCATCGGGAGCAACGGGGTCAGGTTCCCGCCGTCGCCGTACATGTCGGGCGCGACGTTTACGAGTGGAACCGAGACGTTCACTGCCTCGGCCTCGTCGATTTACGCGCCTACCAACGAGGCCTCCTGGAGGGCCTTCTCTGGGGCATCCACGTCCAGTGTAGCTGGGACCAACGTGAATGCCTGGACTGCCAACACTGGATTTTACTCTGGCAGTGGGGGTGGTGGGTACACTAGCACAACAAGCACTGTCGTGGATGGGCAGGCCATCCTGGGGGAGTGGCTGCAGCTCCAAGCCACAGTCCAGCACACGCTGGGATCCTTCAGTATGATGGCATGCTATGGCAACCCTACCAGGGCCCCCAAGTCCTTCGTGCTTGCAGGCTCCAACGAGGGCTCAGTGTGGGTGAGCTTGCATGCTGTGTCTGATCTGACCGCTTGGACAGCCAATTTGCAGAGGACTTTCCCTGTGCCCGTTGCCCAGGCCTTCTTGTTCTTCAGGCTCATTGTCACGCACACCACAGGGACATCAGAGACATGGCTGACCATAGACAAGCTCACTCTGTACGACGCCCAAATCACAGCTTGCTCAGGCTCGTGCGCTGCGGGGACGACCAAGTTCTGCTCGCCGGACGGGGCCACCACCCACTGCTGCACGTCGAGCCAGTACTTCATCTCGGGGACCAGCACCGCCTGCGTGACCTGCCCCGCCAACTCCGCGCCGGACACGGTCTACCAGGAGCGGTGCGTGGCCAACGCGGGCTTCTACGGGCCCAGCCTGTACATGTTCGATGGCACCACGCCCACCTACAGGAATCTGGGCAGCAGGACCAGCCATGTCGTGTCCCCGGTCGGCTGGCGGCCCACGTTCGGCACGGTGGCCACGCGGTTCGGGGCCTACTTTGACAGCTCGGTCAACGGGAATTACTACGCGGTCAGCAACGATTATGGCACTATTACGCTGGCGTTCTGGATGTACGTGAACAGGGCATACGTTTCTGGAGTTTTAGATGAGGTCATGGGCTTGTATTCAGGAAATACTATTGGAGCAGCATTTGTGTTAGGGCCTGATAACGCCTTGCCAGGGCTTTATGTTGTTTATGGAACCAATGGAGGGTCAGTATTCACGACTGCTGCTCAATTTCCAGTGAACCAGTGGCTACACACTGTTCTAGTGATTCCATCAGGAACAGACAGACTTCAACGGGTTTACGTGAATGGAGTGAAGGCTGGCACTAGAGGCAATAACTTGGTATCCAGTCAGGATCTCCTAAATTTCCAAACCCTCATCCTTGGAGCCTCTCCTCCAGTGAGTAACAGGAACTACAAGGGATACATCCAGCAATTGACCATGTACAACTATGCGATGACAGACGCAGACGTGACCACCCTGTACAACGCAGGCACACCACTCGTCTTCACGGCCTGCACAGGGACCTGTACCATCACCGGCTGGATCAAGCACTGCACCGCGCAGGGGGTCATGGTGTGCTGCCCACCCGGCACGTTTTTCAGGGGCGAGCTGGACACCGCCTGCCAATCCTGTCCGTCGGGGACCTTCTCAGGCACCTCCGCCAGCGCCTGCACGCTCTGCCCGACCGGGACCTTCTCGCTGGGCGTCAACGAGATCCTCGCCAGCGAGTGCCGGGCCTGCCCCGCCAACTCCGTGGCGTTCGCGAACAGGTCGGGCTGTGCCGCGAATACGGGCTACTACAATCTCGAGAACAACCTGCTGGCGTACTACCCGTTCAGGCCCACCAACGTCTACCAGGACGCAAGCAATAACGGCCTCACGCTCACCAGCACGAACGGCGCCAGCTACGCCCCACAGTCCGAGTTTATGACCGGGCCTTTCCCCGGGGCGGGCGTGATGTTCTTCAATAATCCTGGCGTGAGCTTTGGTGGCTTGACCATCCCGTCCGCCTCTTCCCTAAGCTTTACCATGACTGTGGGGACAGGCCTGAACCTGTACAACATGATCGGAACTGCAGCGTCGCCATCACCTGGGTTCTCCCTGTGCTTCTGGATTCGCGGGGCTGATGGTGGTACTGCTGGCGTGCTCAACACCATTAACGCCCAAGATCATTTCACAATCATGACAGCCAGTTCAGTCCCTACCAACAGATTGCGGCTCCTGATTGCCTCTTCTGGCAATTCAGTGCAGATGGATAATCTGGTGAATAATGCAGGAGCAGGGAGCGCGTCCCACGCTGGCAAATCGACCAGATATTGGTCCCATCAATGCTATACCATCCAGGGCACAACATTCAAGGCCTATTTCGACTGCTCGACCGCCACCTGCACTTCCACGGATACAACCCTGACAACCAGTTTCGCCAGCAGCGTGCTGTACACGTTCGTCACGATAGGACAGGGAGGCTGGGACGTAGCCTTCTTTGGCTGGATGTCCAACGTGAAGTACTACAGGAAAGCCCTGACGCCCGCCGAGGTCTTCGCCGTCCGGTCCTACTCTGGCACCACCGCGTTCAGCGTGAGCAGCGGGGATTTTTTGCTGGCGTATTACCCGTTCAGCGCCAGCAATATCTACGCGGATGCCAGCGGGAACGGGTACACGCTCGTTAACACCAACGCTGGCCAGTCTCCAACGTATGATGGCACAACGAGTCCCTTTCCCG
>Ga0209107_10000513_pt1 | contig 22535 bp, 17 predicted proteins | sample LakErihyJuly2011_2_FD_187460 | JGI IMG/M metagenome (GOLD analysis project Ga0209107, IMG submission 187460) | Freshwater microbial communities from dead zone in Lake Erie, Canada - CCB hypolimnion July 2011 (SPAdes) (version 2) | ecosystem: Environmental > Aquatic > Freshwater > Lentic >...
AGCAGTGGGAGCAGTGGTAGCAGTGGTAGCAGTCGCCGCGTTCCCTGTACAACTGGCCGAGCTACCCGTGACGTTAATGCCCCAATTACCCGAAGCCCCGGTCCCGGTAGTGCTGGGCGCTCCAATAGTGTTGTAACTGACAGTCAGTACTGCGGAACCTGTGTAGGTCGAGCCGCTTGCACCACCTGAGCCGGCGTTGTTGAATGTGACAGCGTTGGGGTTCGCCCTCGTATCGCTTAGGCGGCTGTCGTTGCCCACACAAGCCGTCGTTGAGGTGGTCCCATAACTAACAGCAGCAGTAACAGCAGCCGATCCGTTGTAAGAAGTCCCGCTAAGCCCAGTACCTAGGGTCAGACTGCCAAGAGTACCACCGAGGGCAACGCCGCTGATTGTGTTACTAGCAAGTTTTGCGTTGGCAATGCTGCCGGCCAGCATTGCGTTTGTGACGCTGCCGGTGTCCCCAGTAGTGATAAGGGTGCCGGTAACATCTGGCGCAGTCAGAGTGCGTGATGCGGTCAGAGTACTTGGGATAATCTCAACACTTAGCGCATTGTTGCCACCAGCCCTGCCACGTAGCAAAATGCCGTCTTGTGTTGCGGCCTGACGAAATATCTGGCCTGTTGTGTTGGTAAAAGTGTTGGATCCGGTGAGGGTATTGTTGCCGCTTAGCGTCGGCCCTGCTGCGCCGTTGCTTGCCGCCGTAATACGCCCTTGGCCGTCAACAGTAATGTTGGTATTGGTGTAGCTGCCAGCTGTGACAGCTGTGTTGGCTAGCGAGATGGTACCAGTTGTGGTGACCGGGCCACCTGTCAGACCGGTGCCTGTGGCAACGCTGGTGACCGTGCCAGATCCGCCTGCCCCGATCTCGACGATAGTGGCCGTACCGTTGTCTTTCTTGGTGTAGAGCTTGCCGTCATAGGTGTTGAGGGCAAGTTCGCCTAGTTGCAAATCACCAGTCGACGGAACCTTGCTAGGTACCGCTGACCGTTTGAGCTTGAGAGTGTCTGCCATGTGGCGGTCCTGGTGTGCCTATAAAGGCGGACTGGTCGACGTGGCTTAGAAGGCGCCGCCGTCGATGGTGATGTTGTCGATGGTGCCGCCCGTGATGGCCACGTTGCTTGCGGCCTGCGTGGCGATAGACCCCAGGCCCAGAGTGGAACGACCAGCCGCTGCGTCAGCGTCATCGGCCAGGCTGCGACCGAAGACAGTGAAGCTTGTGGTGGAGAAAGTATCAGCACCGGTGGCATAGATCAGCTGGTCGGCGCTGGTTGTGACCCCCGCCAGAGCAGTCAGCGTGGCGTCCAGCCCTTGGGCGTCGGTAATGCCGTAGCCCGCCAGGGTGGTCGGGTTAGTGCCGGCGGTGACGCGCCCGTAGGCGTCGGTCGTGACAGAGCGGTACGTGCCGGCGGTGCCGACCGTCGCCAGATCGATGCTGTCGGCGTTGACGACGATGCGGGCAGATGAGGCCGTACCCACGTCAAGCGAGTTGCCGGTCTTGGTGAGGCCAGCGCCAGCCGTGATCTGGCCAGCACCCGAGAACTGGGTAAAGGCCAGGGCGGTGGTGCCCAGCGTCACAGCGCCATCGGTCGTCAGGACCCATCCGCTGTCAGCGTTGACAGTGCCCGCCTCAACAAAAGTGAAGGCGCCTGAGGTCACCTTGGCGCTGGTGTCGAAGTCAGTAGCACGGGACCAGGCGCCGCCCGACACCACTACATAGATGCCGTTTGCGCTGCCGGTGGTCTGGTCCTTTACCAGTACGCGGTCGCCAGCGACCAGGACCACGCCGTCAACGGTCTGAGTGCCGTTAAGGGTGATGTTTCCTGTCGTGGTAGCCCGTACCGAGTCCTTGACATCGAGGCCCTGCTTCGTTGCGTCCACATACGCCTTGGTCGCCGCGTCTTGGGCACTGGTGGGATCTGCCAGGTTAGTGATCCTCTGGCTGTTGGCCGACACCGCTGCGGTAGGGGCCGCCATTTGATCCAGGCGGTTTGTCCGTACCTGGGTGTCAAAGTCGCTGATCTTTGACGCAGTAAGCGTCGGGATGTCCGATGCGCTGAGGGTGGTGCCGCTAGTGGCCAAGCCCTTAGCGTTAAACGTGACTTTGGTATAGGTACCGGTCTGGACGCCGCTGTTGGCCAGGGTCAGCGTGACAGATGTTGTTCCCGAGCCGGAAGCGTCACCGGAGAAGGTGATGTTCTGGTTGCCTGTTAGGTAGCTCTGCGCCTTTACGAAGGCTGTACTGGCTGCTTTGGTGCTGTTGTCCGAGTTGGCCTGGGTAGGGACGATGATGTCCCCGCTAAAAGTCTTAGCGCCAGAGAAAGTCTGGGCCGTGCTGAGAGTGGCGTAGGCACCGGAGCCGGCAATCGCGATGACCGTTGTTGCTGTGCCGCCAGCTCCACCCGTGCCTTCTCCGTAGTAGAGAACGTCATCGACCTCGTTGAACGCGAGTTCGGCGTTGGCGAGACTTGAGGGCGCACCGGGCGAGCCTGTGGCGCGGCGTTTGATGCGTACGGTGTTGGCCATCAAAAATTCCCACCATCGGTGAGTGAAAGAACGGTATTGGTTCCGTCTACGGTAAATTTAGCAGTGGCGGTGCTGTAATACAGGAGGCCCTGGTTTACCTTGCCGGTCACATCGACGTCCTGTAAGTCTGCAAGAGCACTGACTCCTGGGCCTTGAGGGCCTGGAGTAATTGCTGTAACAACAACAGTCTCGTTACCAGTGGTTACTTCGACAATGTTAGTAGTGTTGGTGATGTTTACGTTTGTCATGCTGTGTAGCCTTCCGAGATGTAGACGACGCCCTCGAGGTAATACTCTTTAAGACCAGAGGGGTTGGTAAGTAATACGTCGTAGTAAGCCCTATCTTGGATGACTGTGGTTTGTGCTGGGGTCAATGCTAGTTTTACTTTGCCCAGTGTTCGATCTTCGTAAGAGATGCTGAAGTCTGCGTACTTGGTTGTCCGTTCTTCATCCCATACTTGGGCGGCGACTGTCCAGCCCGTCAGATTGATCGGAGCGTTAGTACTGTCTTTAAATTGAAGCTGCAGCACATGATCCGCTCGCCTCTGGAGCGTGATGTCATAGGTGCCGGGCGCTACAGCCATGGTTTTCCTCCTTGAACAAGATTAGCAATACTTGCTTCATAAATCAGTTGCCACGGCTAACGTCCTTGTCCCCTCATGGGTTTTCGTCCTCGGCGACGCGGCCGCGAATTTTGACCTTGGCCAATGCTGGTTGTTTTCGGGGGTCCGGGCTGGTGTTCGCGGCGTGAGCCGGAAATACCGGATTTGGACTTGACGGCCAAGTCAAAGGAGGCGATTAAGCCAGTTTATTGAGGCTTGTAATGGTCCTTCTGTCAGGGATTTGCTGGGTCGACAACGACATCGTTTTGTAAATTGGTATTGATGGAACGTTCAGGGAATGCTTCGTCCCGTGGACGTATGAATTCATCGAGTTCTTGACTGTAGAAAAAGCCAATGCCAGCATAGTACTTTCTGAACGTATTGTTATAAGAAGTTTGTTTCCAAGTAGTATTTTCGCCAAAGAAGGATTGGCAATACTGGATGCCGACCTCTTCGGACTCAAGACCTTCGTCATCTAAGGTGTCGGCATTAGAGACAACTATGACTTGTAAGACATAGTTCTGAGCATCAAGTTGAGCGAAGTGAGCCATGGTTAGGTAGGGGTGAATGTTCCTGTTGCGGTAAAATCGTGAATGATATAGGCTGTGCCGCCAACCGTTGAAGAGTATATGGTGCCTCCGGTTGCCCTAACGGTAGTGCCAGGGTATCTGACCATAACTCTGCCACTTCCCCCAAAACCTTCGTTGCCACTAGCCTCTGCAGCACCACCGCCACCACCTCTGTTGATTGCTCCATCATCCTCTGCAAGAGCTCCGCCGTCTGTAGCAGTAGCATTAACAATAGTCATCCCGAAATATGCTGCTTGACCAGCGCCACCACCGGCAACTCCAAGGTTTGAGCTGCCATCGAAATTTATTAGGTTATACCCTGTTCCGCCATCCCCTTTTAACGTACCAAAGTAACTACCTTGGGAACCTGCTGATGAATACCCACCGCCACCGCCCAAGTCATAACCACCGTTATTACCCTGTCCAGGAGTTCCAGATCCACCAAGCCTGTCATAAGCACCGCCGCCCCCTGAACCTCCTGGTCTACCATCAGTATCACCAGTTCTTAACTCCTCACCGCCTCCACCACCACCTATGGCACTGTTTGAGCCGAAAGAGCTATTGTTACCATCTGGCCAGCCACCAGCTCCGATGACCACAGATGCAGTAGTTGTTGTAAGTGATGTAATAATTCTCAATCCACCAGCGCCACCACCTCCTCCCCCGGAACCTCCGTCGCTGTGAGAGTCTCCACCGCTACCGCCACCAGCCAAGATAAGGACATCTACTACTAAACTGGCCCCCGATGATGCCAATGCTGTACCGTAAAAATTCGAGATTGAGATAGTTCCAGATGTAGGTACGCCAGTATTGTTTGCCGTAGTGTAACCTCCTCCGCGATAGTACTCACTTAAGCTAATCGGATTGACGCCGCCAAATTCTGTTTGAATGTTGGCTAAACTAATTGCCCCGGATGATTGAAGTGTCATTTCGCGGACTCCAGTGATTCAATCTTTGCTTGAAGTTCTTTAATTGCTTCAATAAAGAGTGCAGCCATGTTTCCGTAGGCTACACTTTTTATGCCATTTTCATCTGTATGTACGACCTCGGGTAGTACTCTCTCAACCGACTGGGCGATTACACCAGCATAGCGTTGGTCTCTTTCTCCGTGATCAGTTCGCGTAAAAGTTACGCCTTCGAGTTGCATAATTTTTTGCACTGCGTTGTCTACTACTTTTATGTTTTCCTTCAGTCTGATGTCAGAATAAGCTGTGACATTGCCAATGGCGGATAAGTTAGCGCTGGTGGTAATGTTGCCTGCACTGTCTATTGCTAAACGCTGTGCAGAACCAGTTGCAATGCCAACGCTATTCGCACCAATAAGGTACAAACCATTTACTGGGACAGTCGAGCTGGTGGGGTTAAAGCTGGCGGCAGTGCTAGTTCCGCTTGTTGTGACATTTTGCCCTCCAAAATTAGGTGAAATTTTAGAACCTGCTATTGCAGCCCCTGCATTGATGTCTGCGTCTACAATTGCTCCATCAACAATGTTGGCGCTCGCAATACTAATTCCAGTAGGTAGAGCGCCTGTACCGAGCTTGCTCAAGCCAATAGCCGCTGATGGGCTGATGTCGCCGTCTACAATTGTAGAATCAACGATGTTGGCACTCGCAACAGTAATTGCAGTTGGCAATGCACCAGTTGTAAGCTTGCTAAGACTAATTGCTGCTGACGCACTAATGTCAGCGTCAACAATAGTCCCATCAACAATGTTGGCACTCGCAATGGTAATTGCGGTTGGCAATGCACCAGTTGTAAGCTTGCTAAGGCTAATTGCTGCTGATGCACTAATGTCGGCGTCGACAATTGTGCCATCAACAATGTTGGCGCTAGCGATTGTAATTGCAGTTGGAAGCGCACCGGTGCCGAGTTTGCTTAGGCCAATGGCGGCTGCAGTGTTAATATCAGCGTTGACAATCGTACCGTCTGTTATATTGTCGCTGGCAATGGTAATTGTTGTCGGAAGCGCGCCTGTCGCAAGCTTGCTTAGGCTGATCGCTGCAGAGGCATTTATATCAGCGTTTACAATGGTATTGTCTGTGATATTAGCGCTTGCGACTGTAATTGCAGCTGGTAGAGCGCCTGTAGCTAGTTTGCTTAAGCTAATAGACGCTGTTGTGCTGATATCTCCATCAACAATAGTGTTGTCTGTGATATTAGCGCTTGCGACTGTGATTGCTGCAGGAAGAGCGCCGGTGGCAAGCTTGCTTAAGCCAATAGCTGCCGAGGCGTTAATGTCAGCATCGAGAATTGCTCCGTCTGTGATATTAGCGCTAGCGATTGTAATCGCAGTTGGGAGCGCGCCGGCCGCAAGCTTGCTTAAACTAATGGCTGCTGTTGTACTAATGTCTCCATCGACAATAGTGTTGTCTGCGATTAAACTGCTAGTGACCGTTCCAACGTCACCACTTGTGATAACCGTGCCAGTTGTATTTGGCAGTGTAATTGTGCGGTCTGCAGTTGGTTCTGCAACTACAATGCTAGTTTCAAAGGCGTCGTCCGTAGCGCCCTCGAAAGTCAAGCTTCCAGTGGGACCGATCTCGATGTTTCCGGTTACGCGCCCACCTGTTTTTGGTAAAGCAGAATTCGCGAGGTCGTATGCGGTTTTGACTGCCGTGCTCGATGCGATGGTGGTAGCACTCGTTGTGGATACCGAGTCCGAGATCTTGGCCTGAAGGCCAGCTGGGGTGACAGCGCGCGCCGTATCTGTACCAGCTAGGGTTTCGGCGTTTGTGGCTAGCTCTAGCAAACCCTGGACGGTCTCACTGCCAGCAGGAGTTGCGTTTGTCCAGGCAGCACCAGTCCAAACCTTCCAACCGTTGGGTGTCAAGCTGGTGTCGAGCCAGGCTTCACCAGTGCTGTTGCCGGTACTACCACCTACCGCTGGAGAAACATTTGGTGCGGTAGTACCAACATGAACGGGACCGATCTTGATAAGTACGGTGCCGGCAGAATCTTTGAAAAAAAGACCCGGTGAAGCTACGTTCGTGTTCAGCGCAATCTGACCATCCGCAATCGCCGTCGTGGGGCGCTTATTTGCGGTGCCAGTACGCAGAGCTTTGTGGGTTGATGGCATTCCCTTAGCTCCAGATGGACGGGATTATCAGTCCATTCTAGTACTCCCCGTCATCGAGAGTTACGTCATAAGTTTCAAAGATGTAAGTAAAATCTTAGTGCCATTAGAAAGTGCCATCATCTACAACTCCTATAGTCATAAGTCCAGTGCTGTCATTAACAATTACTTCAGTGGACTCCAGCACACAGCCAATCTGAGCACCAGTCGCAATCTGTGTGCGACCCCATAGCAATACCAGCGCATCACGAATGTCTGTTACACCGGGCATGTCTGGCGTAAAATAGGCGCCATCGGACAAGATGTCGTAATCGTTAAAAGTGCCTGTTGCACCAGATACGATGCCAATTTTTGTCCAGTTAGAACCTGTGCCTTGGCTTAAAGCCCAGTCACCGGCTGTTAGAGAGGCAACTGGAGCTGGTGTTATACCAGTGCCTCCTATCGTAACAATTAAGTAGACACCATTGTTTTGAGGATTTGGGGTACCTAGACCTTGACCCACTGCTAAACCAGCCTCGATGCCATACTGGTTAAGTGAAGCAACAAGGTTTGTTGATGCGTTATACGTTCCGCCAAAACGCAAGTTAAGTTGTGTAGGTGAGCCATAACCAACTAACAGCCAGTAGCCGTTTGGATTTGGGTTTACAGTACCAATCCAGATATATGCGGAACGATCTGACGGGTTGACCCACCATTGTCCGGCAAATTCTGGATTTGGTGCCGATTCGCTAACCTGAGCAATCCCGTAGTCGGCTAGCTGTGCAGCCGTAACACTATTAGCTGCGAGGAAGTTGCTTGAGAATGAACCGGTGGTAATTTTGCTCGCGTCAAGGTTGGGAATATCAGCTGCGCCCAGGGTTGCACCTGTACTAATATGTCCCTGTGCATCAATTGTGACTTTTGTGTAGGTACCTGGCGTAGTTGTATTGGTGTGGTTTAGGACTGCTCCGGCTGCAATGGTCAGTCCTGTACCGGGTCTAATAGCTCCCTTTGTACCGCTGGAAGCGTCGGGCAGATCGGCTGCATTGATTGTGCGAAATGTTGGCGCTGCAGCTGAGCCTGTTACAGGACCCGCAAGTATGGTGTTTGCTGTTTGTGTTTCCAGGCTCGAGTTAATGGTCGCTACGCCTGCGGCATTTACGGCTGCGCTGAAGGCCAGTGGGGTTGTGTCGGCGAAAATGAAGCTTTGAACACCTGCTTGTTGATTCCAAGTGGTGCCATCCCAGGTATAGACGAGGCCAGTGTTGGTGTTGTTCCACTGTTGACCAATAAATGCTCCGGTACCTGAGGGGGCATTACCTGAAACAATAGTGCTGGAATTTGCAGCTAGTTTCGCAGCGGTTACAGACGAGGTGCCCAGTTCATCGGAAGTTACTGCCCCGGTGGCGATTTTGGCAGTCGTAACGGCGTCTGTTGCAATCGAAGTTACGAATGATCCGGTACCCGAACCCGTGACAGCACCCGTAAGAGAGATGGTTTGGTCACCAGTGTTGGTGCCGCTAGTCGTGCCCGCATGCGTACCTGAAAATGTTCCGCTTTGCGTGGCAAGCGTGCCGAGGCCAAGGGTAGTTCGTTGTGCTGCTGCATCTGCATCATCGAGCAGAGCACGACCTGCAGCTGTAAGAGGAATTTCTTCAACTACCCCAGCTCCAGCAGTAGATCGACCGAGGAGTTTGTCTGTTGCGCTGACGTTTTGAATCTTGGTGTAGGTGACGGCGCTAGCAGCTAGTTCATTTGTATTGACTGCCGATGTGCCTATTGCAGCGTTATCAACTGCGCCTTCTACAAACTTTGCGGATGTGATTGCCCCGTCTGCAATTTTTGCCGCTGTAACTGCACTGTCGCTAATACTGGTGGTTGTAACGGCATTCAGAGCGATTTGAGATGCAGTAACGGAATTGGCGGCTAGTTTTGCTGCCGGAATACTCGCATCAGCCAAATTAAGCTTTGCGTATGTAATTGAGGAATTTGCAATCTTGTTGACTGTGACGGCACCGGTCCCTAGCTTCGTTTCTGTTACTGCACCTGCGCCGATTTTAGTCTCGATGACTGAGTTATTTGCAAGTGCAGCGGAATCTACTGAGTTGTCAGCAAGTTCATCTGCTCCGACTGCATTTGCACCAATAGCTGCAGAGTCAACGGCCCCGGGTATAAATTTTGCCGAGCTTATTGTTCCGTCAGCGATTTTAGCTCCTGTAACTGCACTATTTACTAATTGACTTGTGCTAACAGAGTTGGTTGTAAGCTTTTCAGCGCCAATTGAACCATCTGCAAGCTTTGCTCCAGAGACACTACCATCAGCGAGGTTGAGTTTTGTATGGGTAATTGAGGCATCAGCAATCTTGGTAACTGTTACTGCAGCTGTTCCAAGTTTGGTTTCTGTAACTGCTCCAGCAGCCAGTTTCCCCTCGGTGACAGCACCATTCGCAATGGCAGTAGTATCAACTGAGTTGTCAGCAAGTTCATCAGCACCAACAGCGTTGGTCGCAATAGCTGTTGCACCAACTGATCCAGCTTGAAGCTTGGCTGTCGTAATTGTGCCATTAGCAATTTTCTCTCCAGTGATTGCCAAGTTGGCAATTGCTGCTGTATCAAGACCCCCAACGCCAATTTGGTCAGTCGTAACTGAGTTGAAGGCAAGCTTGTTGGTAGTTACAGCAAGGTCTTCAATGCCAGCAGTTGGTGCAACAACTTGCTGGTAAACACTGCCGTCGTAGACCTTCAGGTATTTGGTGCTGCTACTGACGTGGCCGCGACCTTCAAAATTATCGGTGCTGGGCTCGGTTGGGCCGTAGTTAATGCTGGAATCGTTGGCCAGTTTGGCCGCTGTGATCAAATCGTCGGCTAGAGCTACGGTGCCAAGTTTGGTGGCACTGGATTGGTTGAGTTTGACAAGATCAATGCTGGCCGAATCAGCCAGGGCTGCACCAGCCTCGAACAGGTCTTTGGCGGTGACTTTTTTGGTTTCGCTTGCGCTGATGTCAACGATAGGCAGCACGTCGGTGGCTGCTACGTTGGCCTCGCTGAGCTGGGTCAGCTGTGTAATTCTTTGGTCAGCCACCCGGTAAGCTCCGCAAGGATTCTATGCTGCCTACAGTTTAGTCAGTCAATTCAGTCAGCAAGAAGTCGAGGTTCTGCTGCAGGCGCATACGGTCTAGGTCTTCCTTAAGGATGTAACCTGATGGCTCACCAATGAGTAATTTGATCTCACCAGTTGTTACAAAGTTAATGGCGCAACTTATTAGCTTGTCCGCATCGACTTCGATGCCAGTATTTGTAACCATCGCAGAAAATTCGTAGTAGATATTTTGGGTATTGGGATTACTTTCTTGGTCTGTTAGCTGCAGGTAGCAATCAAATTCACTTCCTATATCTGTTCTGTAAATTAGTTGTAGCATGAGGAGGGGGTTTTCAACAAGTCCACTGTTCGTAGTGTTGAAATAGCAATCAATGGTACCAGCACCGCTTATTAAGCCCGCTGAATACATACGCTTAAATCGGTCTGACATTGTAGTACTATCTATTGATTCACGGTCTGTATTGAATTTATAGCTAATTACGTCACCCAGAACGCGCTCGACTGAACCGTAGATCTGGGCCGAGATCGGGAGTGCGCTCCCTGTGAAAGTTTCAAGCGTGTATTCGGCCGCTCTATTATTGTTGATGGCGTCGTTGAACGTCGTAAAAAGTCTAATGCCACCAATAGCGTTAATGTTTATGTATGCAACTACTTGGTTTTGGGTGACTCCTTGCCCGTCGGTCCATGTCGATGCCGGTAGGAAGTCAAGCCCACGGGGATCATCAGTACTAATTACAATTTGATCACCTGTTAACAGATTCTCTATCGATCCATCAAAGCCGAAGCGGTTAAGGACAGTATTTACATCCGCGGGTAATATGCTACTAAAAAAAATCCCTGCAGCTTTGCGGCGTAATTTGATCTTACCGTATCGACCTAGAAAATAGGTCATGCCTCAATCAGTTCACGGAATGGGCCATCTACTGTAAATTGAATAGCAACTGAGCTCAATTCGCCTGTGTTTACTTTTAAGCCTGCACTAGTGATATAAGCATTAAATGCGATGTCGTCTTTAATATCGGTGCCAACACCTGCTGTTTCGCCCAAACGTAGCACCATTCCGACCCGATCGGACTCTGTTACACCAGATGCAGAGGTTTTCATCAATTTGGATAAAAATTGATCAAATTGTGTCCCTGGCTCTGTGCTTGTAGTTCCCTCTCGTCTGTAGTATAAGACAGTTGCACTTCCTGTTGAACTTACACTGCCTGGCGTATAGCTTTTTACTGCAGTGTCTGCTGTAGTAGTTTCTAGCAGCTCTAAACTAGTATCCAAAGACCAATCACGTAGCTTCAGTGCTTTCTCACTCGCAGTAGGGTTTGCTCCACCCTCGGCTGCTGTGGTCAGGAACAGGGCACCAGTCCGACCGGTGTAGTAAGCCATTCTTGATGCTTAGCTTGTTTAGCCCAGTCTAGCGACGGATGGTAAACAGACTATTCGTAAATTCGGCAATCAATGATTGACCATCCGTTGTACATGGGTAGATCGTTGCACGTACGGTTGTCTCCCCCTCCTCATCCATGGTGACTTCACTTACTCTAAAAACACGACGAGTTGTTGTTTCAACTCCGAGTACGAACATATAGTTTTCATAGTTGACCAGAGTACTAGCAACACCGTCAGTAACGTTGACATTGCTTAGGCTTATCATACCTTTGTCACTACGATAGAGTCTAAAGTTGTACGAACCATTAAAAGGTAAATTACCAAGTGGTACGTTTAAGCTGCCACCTACTCCAACTAGACCAGTGCGAATTGAATCCCAACTGTTTTGACCGAGCTCGACAAAGATAAATGCCCCAGGTGATAGAGGGTCTGACGTTGGGTACGTCTTGAACTCGATCGCTTGACGAACGTGACGTCGTGTATTGCACATCAACTTGCCGAACAGGATTGCTTGTGCTTCGCTTGAGACATAAGATGATATGTCAAATGATTGACGTATGGCATCTATCTCGGTGGTATCGATTCTTTGAATTTCTAGTGATTTTCTCTTCGGGAAAATGCCATCAGCCGGCAAATCGGTGTAGATGATTGTTGCGATTAAATCCTGTACATTTGAGCCGAAGTCAATGTATTCTTCCTTGTAGGAGTCTTCTAATATGTTGCCTTGGTTAAAAATTGCACTGATGTTGACTTCTCGTGTAATAGCTCCTGTATTCACGTCGTATGGGACAGCGGGAACAAGGGTCTCTCGGCCTCCTATGCGTGCGAATTCCAATAGGTTAAACGGCGCGACTTCTACCCAAAACTCTCTCCAGCTACGAGGTTCAGCGATTATGCAGTCCATAAACAAACTGTTTGCCAAACAGAATCGTTTAGTTATGGCAAGCTGTCTAAGATCTATTGCATTGATCACAGCATAGTTGCCAATCCCATCCTCCCTGTCCAGTATGGTGTCTAGGAAAATATCAGGTGCCAAGCTGCTCGCACCGTTCACCGCTCTTGGATAGTACTCGTAACTAGTTGTACCCCATAGTCTTCCCTGTTCATCATTTCCTTCGGTACGAAGCCTGCGTACGCTTCTTCCTTGTGTAACAAATACACTTAGTGATCTCAGGTCCTGAATTGTTTTTCCGGAGTAAGCATTGAACCCGAACAATGATAGATTTTGATACAGTTGTCGTGTGATCTGATTGCGTTCGTCGCGAACAGTGTAATCTGTAAATGGTTGAATAAGTTGCTCAGTAACTGCTGTGATGGTAATTTCTGGGGTACTGTCAAAAGAGAATGTTAGTTGAGTATCTGAGTCATAGTTGAACAAATCCCACTCGTTCAGGTCTGATGGGTTGTTGTTTACTGGTGGGTAGCCAAGGCTAGATTCCCTAATTGTTCCAGTGAACTGAAGGGACGGCGCTGTAGTCTTGTTGCTTGTAAGTATGTATGGCCCTAGTTGTATTGTTTGTGCTGCACCACTATTTTCTAAATATAAATAGCGATTGTGTACTGATACTTCGGCGATTGGATCGCTAATTGGTTCTAGTTCAAACGACCAGTGCACCGCGTCATTGGGATCTGTAAGTGCACTATTAAATTTTATGTAGACAAAGTTGTCGTTGTCTGCGGCTCTTCTTACTGCAAAAATTGCAGGAATTGTTGTGTATGAATCATGTCCAACTTGCTTGTATCGTACTTTAAACATGGTAACACGTGCCTTGAGCCCGTTGTCGTTTACCGGATAGCCACCCCTGCGTTCGCTGCCGTACTCGGTTTGACGACCACTCACTCGTTTGAAAACAAGTGCTTTGAGGGCTATATCCACGATGTGACAGGCTGACATGGTTTCATATTTTGCTGTCTCGATTCGTGCAAGGGCTTTGGTATAAAAGATGTCGTCACCTGCTTTATCATTAAGTGTTTGTAATATAGAGAAACGGCGCAAACTATTGATCTCGTTACTAGTTAAATATCTATCAACTGCGAAGCCTTCGGATACTACACCACGCCTAAAGAAACTGAAGTACTCACCGTCTCCTCCTACCCAAACATTTGGATCGCCTCCTTCGACTGCTGAGTAGTATTCATCAGCCGAAATCCCCCAGACACTTTCGACGTACCTTGGACTTTGGATGTCGCCTGCGTTAGCAAGGTCTGCAGCTGTATAAATTTCACGTTGATCTGCAGCAAGTAGCGAATTTGTTAGATTGCTTAAGTTGTTGTATTCTGCTTGCAGGCTTGGTGTTAAAGCTCCAGTGGTACTTGCTGGGTTATAACTTAGATAAGCCGCTGATGGACAACGGCCTGCAGTAATACAGCTAAGGCTTACGGTCATATTGCCTTCGTCTATAGCTGAGTTGCCAATACTTGTTACTCTAAAAATTGATGTCCCAAGTTTGAAGATCCCTGCTGAGTCGAAATTACTAGCTATGGATCGCCTGGCCTCCTCGGCCTCCTTTCCTATGTCTGAGGTTTCTACACCTGTCCTTGCGAGGGTTACGATTAGCTCAGTCCCTACCGGAATATCAACTTGACCCGGATTGTTCACCCAGGGAATCATTGAAGCCCCAATGCCGAGGTTGACTGCCGCTTTATCCCCGCTTGAGTTGCGCAGGTAAAGGTTTACGTACAGCGGGACGATATTGTATACACCACATGAGTTTGCAGTTGTTGGTGAATAGGCTTGGCTGAAGCCATCTATGCGTGTATTTTCTGCGCTTACTTGTAATCGATATGGATTGTCATTGTCACTGCCATAGCTACTAGGGTCGCTTGACTGCTTATTGTTGAGCTCGTTAGCCCGCTTAAGTGTGCCTGTGCTCCCCTGATTAAAATACTGCCAGATGTTCTGGCTGACTAAGTCTCGTACAGGTGTATCGCCAAATGCACTTTTTGAGCTGTCAATCGCATTGATTGCTCCACCTGCCAGCATCAAAAGCATTTGAATAAATTGGCTCGAGCCGTAGCTTCGTACTGCTGACCAGAGTAGGGCTGATGAAACGCGTACTCCTCCTGAAGGGTTTGCCTCAGCTGTTGTCCCGCGGTTGGCGTAGACCAAGTTGACCGGATCACCAATATGAGCTAGCTCTTGGGCACTGTTGAATCCATAGCGGGGGGAGAAACGCTCATCCCTTGTCTGAGCTTCACCGGTAGCCTTGACTTCGGCTTGTCTGGGTTTTGCACTGGGAGCGATTAAAGCCCCGACAACTTGGAAAATTGTACCAATGATTGTCAAGACAATTGAAACTATCGCCCAGTTGCGAGTATCAAAAACTGTCCCTACTTTTGGATCGCTGTATTCAGCTTGAAGGGCAATGAATTCGAGGTACTCTGCTTTGGATACCCCTAGGGTCTCGATCAGCTCATGCTCGAATGGTAGGAGTTTTCTCATTTTCTCATCCAGAAATAGTGACCGATACCTTGAGGGATCTGACCACGTACCACCCTTTTGCTTGGAGCTATAAACAGGACACTACCGTCCTCGAGTACGGTCCCTAGCGCCGCCCCAATATGCCCTGGTAAAAGTGCCACTGCGTGTGGTTTCGGTTCATCCAGTTTGCTGCCATTTTCTCTTAACCATTTGATAATCCAACGCATGGGAAACGTGTCTGCCGTGTACTGCTCAAATACCCATCCGAAATCCTCCCGGTAGTCGTGGTATCCCAGCCGCTTATGCACCTCGCAGGCAAGCAGGAAGCAATCAGCTCGTCCGCTTCCATCTCCTGGATTTCCTCCCCAGCCGTGCTCGAGACCGATCAAGTCGTTGGTGTTCATCGGAGTGATACGTTTGCGCTTAAGGGAAGTGGGCCGACCATCTGTCGGCTGATCGTTCTTGCTGGAAAGCTCGAGACCACGCTGTCTATAGCGGACCGAAACCTCAACTCAATTGTGGTTTCACTAATGCTAGCGCCGATACCTACTAGGTATTCAAGTTGATTAGCACCGTTAACTGCAATTTCATTTGCACTTGTAAGCCAGACTGTTGTTAGTAATAGGCGGCTTAAGCGGTTGCCGTTCCCAGCGTCGAGGAGGCGTAGCGCAAATTCCACATTGGGGAATAGGACTTGAACAATTGTGTTGTCGCCTGTATTTGTTGAAGACGTGCCCTCTGCTCTAAATGGCGCAAAGTCATAAGACCTGTTTTGGTAAGAGTAACGGGTGTTTACAAAGTAGTTTTGATAGCAGTGATTGTTGCCATCGCTGGTTGTTAAATCAAAAAACTGTGCTATGCGTATGTCTATTGTCATTATGCGTCATCCGTTGTGCTATCCCTCATTTCGCCAGCTAGGTTGATACTTACGTTGTAGACACCAGGGCGGACTGAGTCGACTTGCGGTGGCTGTTCATACTCCCAGCGTAGATTTCCCCTGTTTGCACTCAGACTTGTTGTTTCGTCAGCTAAGGCGGTGCTCATACCTGCTGTGATATTCGATGAGAGGCGAAAGCGCTGGTTAAGTGCGGTTTGATTGTGGTAATGCCCTAGTAGTGCAGTAACCGTGGCGTCTGGGACATTCCTATATTCGAGCTCGAGTCTTGAGCCGAATGGTGTGTTGCCGTAGGTTCGGCGAGCGATGACACCCGACAGGCTACGATAGCTCTTCTGTGGGTAGTTGCCCGGTGTGTAGCGCCGGGATGCGGGTGTTATTGAGGGGAATGCACTCATCGCATACCTACCCGTCGACGGGTGTTAGGGGACTGCTGCAGCCTGTCGATCGTCATGTTCATCCCGCGCCGTGCACCATCACTGGTGGCTTGCTTGCGAGTTTGAGCCATAGCAGCTTCAAGTTGGTCACGCGAGACGTACTCGACACCATTGATCGTGGTGCTCTCAAAGCTCATGTTAAGGACTGGACTACCCATTGCGCTACCAGACTCGTTACCCATAGCTTCGCGCAGTCTGCTCGTTGGTACTACAGTTCCTCCTGTGTTTGGTACAAACATCTCCGGCCCCATTTCCCCAATCATGTATGGTCTGCCGCTGGAAACCGCTCCTCCTCCAGCCTTTTTGCCAAATACGCCAGCGGCACCCAAACCACCTATCATTCCACCAATACCTGATAGTATGGAGCCAATCCCAATAAGCGTGCCCGAGGCACCACTATCCCCGTTTTTCATGCTCTGGATCCCGCTATAGATGCTCATGATCCCCATGGCGAATCCACCGATCCCACCAAGTAGTTTGCTAAGACTGTCGTTAGTTTTCTTCGTATCTTTCTCTGCTTTTTCTGCTGCTGCCGAGAAGTTGAAATTGGTATTACCCATGGTGCCAAAGTTAATACCTGGAGTTGTATAGGCTTGCTTAGCAATTTCTTGGACTTGCGCTGCTGAGAATGCACTCGAGAACGATGAGTCTTTATTGACCAGGGTTTTTGGCTGGAATAGTGAACCTATGGTATCAGCTCCCTGGAAGACGTTCCCTAGATTTCCACCTGTACTGCTCCCTCCCACACTCCCACCAGAGAGGGAACTGGCAACAAACTGCAGCGCCTGCGTATTGCTCTGCAGCGCTGCATTATTCTCTATTTGCAGCTTCTGCGCTGGGTCCTCAAGGCCAAACATCTTCTTGAGCTGATCTGTCATTTGCTTCTCAAGAGGCTTGAAGACCGCATCCAGAGTCATATCCAGGAACTTGTCCGCCATTGAAGTTGCCATCGTCTGCATGGTCTCTTTGATGTCACCCCCCTTGAGGATGCTCTTAATCGCAGTCTTCTGAGCACCGATGATCGTCTGGACGGCCTCGTTGAGCATGGTCATCTTCATCTGGTACTCTTGGGCCGCAATGTCGAGCTTGCCTAGTTGTTCCGCAGCTGCACGGGTCTTTTCGGCAAAGTCCCTTAATTGCGCTATGACCTCGGCTTCTGAAAGACCCTGCTGTTTTAGCTCGATGCGCTTGTTGGCAATGTCGCTCTCGGCTTGTATGCGTCGCGCAGCAGCTGGATCGTTGCCGGCGTAGGCACTGGCCATGCGGCCCTGAATGGCGATGGTCTCTCGCTGAGTATTGAAGCCAATATCCTTGCTGGCTTTTATCAGATCCTCAATCGCTTTCTGTTGACGCTGTTTTTTGAGGATTTCTTCACGAAGTGACGCTTCTTTTGTGAGATCGATAATTGTTTTTTCTCTTCTTTCTTGCAGCTGCTTTTCAATTTCAGCCAGTTGTTTCTGTGTTACTTTTTGATTTGCCTTTGCCTTATTCAGTATTTCTTCTTTCTCTAAGTCCGCAATCTTGATCTTGGCTTGGAGATCAGCCTGGATCTGCAGCTTCTCAGGGTCATAGGCTTCAGCTGTCGTCCCGGCCAGTTTCTTCAGGCTCTCTTCAGCCTTGATGATCTCGTCGCGATAGCCCTCGAGTTGTACTTTGGGGAACGCGGCTTTTGCGATGACTTGGAAATCAGCAGCTGTTTTGGCGTCTGTCAGAGCTTTCTGGACGACGCGCAAGCGCTCCATTTCACTCGTGACTCGCTTGAGTGCTCCGGCGTATTCGTTTGCATAAGTGGAGGCAGAGCTGATATCTGAGTTGCCCTTGAGGTCAGGAGGTGCCACAGGAGCTGCGCTCGCCGCCATACCCGATGGACGAACGAAGTATCCCCGCTCCTTGAAGTACCCGAGGTCGGGGTAATTTCCAGTTTTCAGGCCACGTCCGCCACTTTGGTGAAATACGTTTTGACCACCGGTATAGACACCAACATGCTCGGGATCGCCCTTCCTACCTCGTGCAACAATGTCACCGGGTTGAAGCTTGGACCAGTCAGTCATGACTGTTCCCATCTTTTCGGCACTTTGTGCTGTTTTATCCATCACCGAGCTGTTGACCCCGATCACTGCCATGAAGCGTTTAACCGCTTCGGCGCACTGGTTATTGACTCCAGTCAAGTTTTTTGTAGCCGCAATAGCAGCTTGAATGGAGTCACCACTGCCAGCAGCACCTGTGGCACCACCAGCCAGTAGCTGTTGTTTGCGGTAGTCCGCTGTCTTGACGTCGTTTTCGTTGGACCGCTTGCGGATCTCAGCGATCTTTTTCTCCATGTCGAGCTTGTAGTCCATAACGGACCGCTCGAGAGCGATGATCTCGATCGCTAGGGATTTCTTGCTGGCTTCGATGTCCAGTTCACCTTGCTCCCGGGTTGTGAGATAGGTGTTTAGGGCCTCGAGGGCAGCAGCAGATGCGCCTTCTTCGCCCTCGATGAGCTTTTTATTAGCCTGCTCCATCTGGAAGATGCGCAGTTCACCGGCGGCACGGAAGACTTCGACCTCCTTGGATGCGGCCTGCTGACGTGTCTGGAATAGCTTGTCAGCGTGGCTACGCTCGAGATCGGCTATTTCTTTTGAAAGGTCTGTGCGCTGTTGGGCTGCTAGCTTGATGTTTTCCGCGGCTAATTGGCGGTCGCGCGTCGCGTCAACAGCTCTAAGGCCGGATTTGATCTTAGCTTCTTCGGCGGCTAACGCTCTTAGCTCAGCTTGTGCACGCGCCCCGAATCTTCCCATTTCTTCGCCTGATGCTGCTGCCCAAAACTCTCCCCAGCTTTGTATGCCGGGCTTGAGTTCATAACGAATTTGATTTATTCTTTCACGCACTTTTTCTAGCGCATCTAGCCCGCGATCATATTGCGCATTTACAATGGCTAGCTCAAAGTCACGCGCCGCTTTTGTTGCGCTGTCGGCTGAATCACCTACGTTTTTGTAGGTTGTTTGGAGGCGGCGTAATGCTTCAGCCGCGCGGGCGCTAGATTTTTGGTCTTCCTGTGCGCGTTGAAAACGCCCGAGAGCGTCTATGACAACCGCAATCCCTACTTGAAAAGCAAATATCCAACCTAGGGAAGCTAATATCGCGCCACCCGCGGCTTTTGCCGTAGCGCCTAACGTAGTAAGACCCTTACTAAAACCAGCTAATTTAGTATTAGCACCAACCGCTTGATTGCCTACATTCGTGAGGCTTGCGGATAGTGCTTGAAAAGCCGCTGCTACTGCGGGAATGGCTGCCGCAGGCGTGACAAGGGCGGACGCTAGGCCAGCTAACACAAGTACGAGTTTGCCTATGGCTAGCCCTATAGCTGCAATCCCGGCTACTACAGCACCGGCGGCTGTGCCAAGGACACCTATAGCGGGAATTACCGAACTAATAATGAACCTGCCGAACAAAAGGAGCGATGTAGCTGCGTCAAGGCCGGCGCGCTTTAGCAATGCAAGTACGGTTGTGACCTCTGCAAAGTATTTGACGATGGGGGTGTTTAATAGGCGCGCATACACGTTAAATATGCTAGCAAATATCGGGGCAATTAAGGACGCTGCTCTTGCTACATTAGCTATAGCTGAAGCTACCGCTTCAAAAGTACCAACTTTAATCTGTACAAAAGCCTTCGCTACGTTGCGGAAGGCGTCCGCAAGAATAAGCACCGTTGGCTTCAATGAAGCAATGACTGTTGCGATTGCGCCCACTGTGCGTTGGGCGACGCTCTCGATCTCGGTGAATGCCTTGTTGGCTAGGCCCGAGGCTGCCGTGGCCGCCTCTCCGGCGTCTACACCTTTGCCCGCACCGGTGCGGCCGGCGGTCAGTCCGACTACGAGTGTCCCTACACGACCGACAGTTTCACCAGCTTTGGAGGCAATATCGAAGATCTGTCGTTTAATAAGAAACAGCGTTTCGAATACTGCAGTTAATCCTGTCAGCAGGGGGGCAAGCATTCCTCGGCCGAAGTTCTGGCCGATGAGCTCACCGAGGTCGCGTATGTTCGATACCACGCCGGAAAAGCCCTGCGCAGCGATCTTTTGACCAGCGACAGAAGCGGCTAGGCGGTCTTCAAGAAACTTAACAACACCGCCTATTTCCGTTTTGGCTTTGGCGATGTCCGCGCTCCTAATGTTCAGCGACTTGGCGAGGATCGAATCTGGCCCTATATCGCCACGCAATAGCGAACCGATCTCCTGCCGAGCCTGGTAAATGGGTAGGCCAAACGTACCGAGGGCGGCGGCAAAGTTGATGGCAAGGTCTTCGGCCTCCTTGAGACCGCCGCCAATCTGGCCGATTTGAGAGGCAACGATGCCGAAGACCTCAATGACGTCGTTGGAGGTGACGCCGGCTAGGGCAATCGACCGCTCTCGGATGGATTCAATGTTTTTATTGACGGCGCCGGTGAGCGTGACGATCTTTTGGTAAGGATCTGTGATCTCCTTGCCATCTTTGAAGACCTTGTTGGTTGAGGCGAGGGTGGTTTGAGTCTTGAGGATCGTCTCGCGGAGCTTAATCTCGCGGCCGATGGTGTTGTTGAAGAAGCCGTTGAAGGCTGCTTGTAGCACCCCTACAGTTTCTTTAATGGCAAAGGTAGCAAGACCTACTTTTGCTAGGGTTGTTACGAGTTGCCCGGCGGCAGTAGTAGCGCCTTTTAGCGTATTACCAAATATCTCGGCCGCTGTATTGTTGTTATTTAGGGATATTGCGCTTTTAGCCGCACCTTTGCCTACGTTTTCGATTGCGTTGGCGGTCAACCCAAAGTTATTTGGGAGTGCTTTAGCTACTTTGTAAAACGTATTTATGGTATTTGCGGCTGACTTTACATCCCGTTCTATCGTCTGAAAACTCTTTGTTACTTCAAATAAGTTCGGTACTTTTATGTCTAAACTACGTGGCTTAGTTGCTTTATCGGCGACGGCTCCTACCTGCTTCAGGCTGCTTTCGGCGGCCTGAGTCTCAGCTATTACCTTGAGCCTAAAGTCTGCCACGTTTGCGCTCGTGAGCTATCCGCTAAACGTATGCTATCGCCCCTCCTCTGCTGGAGTCATGAGTGAGGCGAACACGTGCATTGGGATCTGGCGGGTTCTGATCAGTTCCGTCAGGATGAATTTGGTGGGTTGATCCGGTCCTTCTGCTTCGACTGAAGTAGGTTTCCATTCAGGGAATGGTAAGAAGTCCGCCGGTTTGGTTTTTGGAGCTGCCCTTTTTGACCCTGACATACCGTGAGCTGTCTGCAGCACTAGATGAGCAAGCCTCGCAGAGGTCAGGCTTGCCAAGTTAGCTTGGGCTTTCTCACGGTCATCCAGTTGTCTAAGCAGCCAGCGGATACTACTAATTGGAGTTCGCAGGAACCTTTCAGCCGGGTAGTCCGAACCGATCTCGGAGCACCGTAGCCTCATATAAATGCTGTCCCAGTCAGTAGTCGGGGTGCGAAGGTGTTCTTCGCAGTTTTTCAGGATCTCTTCGGGGGTGGGCTGAACTCCTGTTCTTCGTCGTTTCCCTCAGTTTCTGGTTCTGGCCAACCATCACGCTCCCAGGTCAGCATGCGGAACACATCCTCCATTAACTTCGTCGGCATGGCCTCTGTATCACTTTCACTCCAGTCGCTGATCTTTGTCCATTCCTTTGCTCTGGGCATTTTTACCTCTCCCCTGTAACGCATAAACAGGGTCACAAAGGAAATTTGCTGCTCTACTGCGCCGACTGCTTCGCGCTGCAGTTCCTCGAGCTCACCAGCGTAGTCGTAGAGCAGCTCTTGATTCTCATCCGTGCTGGCATCACCGAGGAGGTTGACTGCTTCTTTTGTGGTAATACCTTTATCCTTGGCGATCCGTTGAGCAAGCTTGATCGAGCGAAAGGTGGATTTTGATTGCTTACGTCCGATTTCCTCAATTCCCTTGGATTCGCCAGGTACAAGGTCGTTGTAAACGGGAAAGCGGAACGGCCCGATCTCGTGGTACTTATCCGGTGTGAACAGGATGCTGGCGTACTTTGACATCTGTAATGGGTAGCTCAACAGACCATGCTCGAAAGGGGGTCGGCTGGTTGACGAGCTCAAGGGGTAGTTCAACCCGTATATTAGCCCCTTTATACGCTAAGGTTATAGAGCTACTTTGGACAAGGGGTTCAAGGTAGAGAGCGCCACAGTGAAGGTTGGCACCATCCTCTCTGCAGTTGACTGCAAAGACTGTGTTGATCGGATCTAGTAAGAGGTCGTGGTTCATTTGTACAAAAAAGCCCCGCGTTGGCGGGGCGGTTGGTTTGCTTAGCGTTCTCGGGGATTAAGCCGTACGGAAGCTGGTAGTCAGACCGTGGATGGGACGCTTGATTCCAGAAGCGGAGGCGTTGCCAGAAGCATCCACAGCTTGGGTAATCGCCCCATCAGCCACGATCAAGTTGTAGATCGTGCCGGCTGCCAGGTTGGCGGCTGGGTTGATTGTTACAACGTTGGTAGCGAGGCTCACTGCACAAGGCACAATGGCGCCCGTGGAGGCCACTTCCAGACGGAAGCCGCTTCCATCGGTTTG
>Ga0209107_10000514_pt1 | contig 22515 bp, 20 predicted proteins | sample LakErihyJuly2011_2_FD_187460 | JGI IMG/M metagenome (GOLD analysis project Ga0209107, IMG submission 187460) | Freshwater microbial communities from dead zone in Lake Erie, Canada - CCB hypolimnion July 2011 (SPAdes) (version 2) | ecosystem: Environmental > Aquatic > Freshwater > Lentic >...
AAAGCAGATCTCAACGTGATCAATTTCGACGAACTGGGTTTTGACATGCCATATATGGCTTACGACTTGCCTGCTCAGGGCCGACGCCTCGTGCAAACAGCGCGTGGCTACAACAAAACTTTTGTGAGTGGCATGCAGACCGTTGAAAATGATGCGTTCACAGGAGAGTTGCCGGGCAAACTCATCCGTGGTCCGCAGCGTTAAATACGCCGCAAATCTCTAGCTCGTCATTCCCCCAAGACCGACAAGTCCGCGAGCAAGTTCAATCTCGCCCATGTGGCGCAATCCGTGTTGATAAATCCAGCACTCAACCGCATCCAACACCGTGATACCAACGTCGCCCGCAACACGAGCCGAATATGTTGACTCAATTTGCGGTGGAAACGGACGGGCAATCACAACACGGGTCAGTTCGTTTGGATCCAATGTCTCGAGCCATGAATGCACGCGGCCAAATACCAACTGCAAGTACTCCTGAAAAGCTTCGTAGTTGCCAATGCGTTGGCCAACCATTTCTTCCACTGTTTTATGTTTGCCATGATCGGCAATAGACGGATTGACGCGGGCCTTCCACTCGTCATTCCAGATCGGCGCGACGCCAGTGATCAGCATGAACGATCCGTCAATCACGTTGACAATGTGAAACAGACTGAATGCGATCGGCATGACGCCCTCGCGTTCAAAGTGATTGACATGATCAATCGTCATGGTGCTCAATGCTTGGTCATACAACGAATGCAAGGCCTTCATGCGCCGCTGCAACGAGTCGAGAATCAGTTCGTTTGACATAAAGGTGTTATTCCTTTGCTGCTTCGGTTTTCAAAAATGCATCGATATCGGCTTTAGTTGGTCGACTGCGAATTTCGAAATGCACCTTAGAGATCGTTGAATTAAACGCAAATGGTGCAACGTAATCACTGACAACTGGCGACAACTGATCGCTTCCTAAATCCATTCCCATCGAACCGAGCACTCGCACGATCTTAGGAATGTGTACTGAACCGATATCTTTCCCATCGACCATCAGCGTGATCGTGCCAGTTGAATCTTCACGATCGAATCGGACACCAATCTGATGATTGCCTGGCTTCAGCGAAATCGCCGCACTTGCCCGCTGATGTTTGCCAAGCGCGTTGTAGTCAAAGTGCAAAACAGAATCTTTGACGAAGAACGAGTGCCCAACGTTGTGGGCGCCGCGTGCATAGATCACGCCTTCAATCGGCTGATTACCTACAACTACGTCTGCGGTAATCGTCCAAGCCCGACCACTCAACAATGGGCATGCGTCTGCAGGAATATGCGCAACGGGTGGATAGTACGTATAGGTGTTTCCGTAGTGCGGCGAACCAGGACGTGACTTTGAACCGAAAATCTCTATACCTCGATCGTCAAGCGGCAATACACCATGCAACTCTGCTTGCTCCCACCACAACGCAATCATCTCTTTGAGCTTTGCTGGCTGTGTTACAGACAAGTCATGCATTTCCGAAAAATCTTCGTCGAGTTTGTACAAACCCCACGTGTCGTTTTCGTACGGCACGTTTTGGTCGTGGAAAGTGACCGCCTTATAACCGTCGGCCCAGATCGCGCGATGCCCCATCATTTCAAAATATTGCGGTCCGCGCTTGGTTTCTCGCGTTGAAGTATTGAATGTGTATGTCAGGCTCTCGCCGTGCATCGGCATCTGTCCATGCCCATTCACTACAGACGGAACAGTGATGCCAAGCGCTTCATAAACCGTTGGCGCGATGTCAGTGATATGGCAAAACTGTGAGCGAATGCCACCTGGCTGATCGATTCCTTTTGGCCAGTGAAGAATCAGCGAGTCACGAATTCCACCGCCGTATGTCTGCGACTTGTACCAACGACTCGGCGTGTTACCCACTTGCGACCAACCCCACGGATAGTTGGAGTGCGCGTTCTTGGTGCCGATGTCGTCAAGCCGATTGGCAACCATGTCGTCTACGTCTTCCCACATGCCGTTGAAAAAACTGAATTCGTCAACAACACCTTGTGGTCCACCTTCACGACTCGCACCGTTGTCCGACAGCAATGCAATCATCGTGTTGTCGGTCAGATTGTGTTTGTCAAGAAAGTCGAGCAAGCGACCAATCTGCGCGTCGGTGTGATCGAGCATTGCAGCAAACGCTTCTTGTAAACGACACGCAAAGAGTTTTTCGTTGGCAGTCAACTCGACCCATGGGCGCACGCCAGGGTTGCGCGGCGAAAGCACGGTGTCTGGCGGGACAATGCCCATTTCGATCTGTCGCTTAAACCAAACATCGCGATGCACGTCCCAGCCTTCGTCAAACTTGCCACGCCACTTTGCCAAATAACTATCTGGTGCATGGTGCGGTGCATGCTGCGCACCAAATGCAAGATACAAATAAAACGGACGATCGGGTCGCACCGAAACCAAATCACGAATCCACGTTGTCGATTGATCGACAAGATCTTCCGAGAGGTGATATCCCTCTTCTGGAGTGCGCGGCGGCAAAATATGTTGATTGTCGCGAGTGAGTTCCGGATAAAACTGATCGGTCTCGCCATTCAAAAATCCGTAGAAGCGATCAAAGCCTTTTTGCAACGGCCAGTTGGTGTGCGGGCCTGCTGCAGTGCACTCTTCCATTGGAGCAAGGTGCCACTTGCCTGCGCACAATGTTGCATAACCCTCGAGCCGCAATACTTCGGCCATTGTGGCTGCCTTCGGAGTAATGCCTCCGCGCATATTTGGAAAACCTGTATTCCAGTTGGAAACACCGCGCATACCAACTGCGTGATGATTGCGACCTGTCAGCAAACTTGCGCGCGAAGGTGAGCACAACGCTGTGGTGTGAAAGCCCGTGTAACGCAAGCCGTTTTGCGCAAGACGATCGATATTGGGCGTGTGCAGTGTGCTGCCAAAACAACTTGGGTGCGAAAAACCCATGTCGTCAAAAACGATAGTGATGACGTTGGCCCCATGTAGACCCTTTGGCAAGTCTGGCCATGCCGGTGTCGACGTCTGATACGACGAGTCAATAGTTCCTGCAAAATGCGGTTCGTTTGGGTGCACCGACTTGTTTTGAGCCATCTCACTATCTCCCATTTTCCGAGTACTGCTGTTCCAATTATTGCTTCGACCAACTTTTCTCATAGTGTATGCAAAAAGATTGCTATGTTTGCTATCGCACAAATAAATGCACAGATACTGGAGGCCTCATGGAAGTCATTTTGCTCGGCACAGGAAGCCCAATGCCAGACGCCAAGCGTGGTGGTCCTGCAACGTTGGTGAAAGCCGGTGCAACCCAAATTTTGGTTGATGCTGGTCGCGCTGTAGTGATGCGACTCACTGGGGCCGGTTCGTTGCCCATCTTTTTGTCGGGTGTACTGATCACTCATCTACATAGCGATCACCTCACCGATCTCAACGATGTCATCACCACGCACTACATCATGAGCCAGGCAGAAACTCCACTCCATATCTACGGCCCACCACGCACACAAGAAGTGGTCAACGGAATACTCGCATCACTTGCACCCGACATCAGTTACCGACTCGCACATCACCCAGACACGTTGTGGTGGCAACCAAAGATCATCGTCACCGAAGTAACACCGGGCATGACATTCACGCTCGGCGAAGCACAAGTTTCGGTTGGCCAGACTAATCACGCACCTGTTGAGCCAACTGTTTCGTATCGCATCGAACACGAGGGCAAATCTGTTGTGCTCGGCGGAGACGGAATTCCCTGCGAAACACTCGACGCCATCTGCAAAGGCGCCGATGCATATGTGCAGACTGTGATTCGCGCAGAACTTGTCGGCCTTGTAAAAAACAAGCGCTTCCTTGATATTTTGGATTATCACTCGACTGTCGAGCAAGCAGCACAAACAGCAACACGTGCCGGTGTAAAGAAATTAATTTTGACGCACTACGTACCAAGCATTCAGCCTGGCCAAGAAGAAGAATGGCGCGCACTTGCCGCAGCACACTTCGCAGGTGAAATTGTGCTCGGCGACGATCTCACTGCAACAACTATCTAACTGTTAATACTGCAAAAATCAAAACCATAAACATAAACACAAAGGCCTACAACATGAAAACATTGCGCACACCCGACGAACATTTTGCCAATCTCGATGGCTATAACTACGAGCCACACTATTTCGATATTTCCGACCTCGAGGGCGGCACGTTGCGCGTGCATTACATCGACGAAGGCCCGCGCGATGCTGATCCAGTGTTGTTGATGCACGGCGAGCCATCGTGGTGCTATCTCTATCGCAAAATGATTCCGATCCTGCTCGCTGCAGGACATCGAGTTGTGGCCCCCGACTTGGTCGGCTTCGGTCGATCCGACAAACCAACAGAACAAACTGATTACTCATACGCCAGGCACGTTGCATGGATGAGCGAACTGGTTTTTGACAAACTGCAACTGCGCCACATCACATTCTTCGGTCAAGACTGGGGTGGGCTCATTGGCTTGCGTCTTGTCACCGCCGAACCTGAGCGATTTGACCGAGTAGTTGCCGGCAATACCGGTCTTCCGATTGGCCGCAAGGTGGATTTTTCTTCGAATGACGCATTCATGCAGTGGCGCAACTTCTCACAAACCACTCCAACATTTCCTGTTGGCACCATTGTTAATGGCGGCAGCCTCAAAGCACTTTCGCCTGCAGAAGTCGCTGCATACGATGCGCCATTTCCCGACGAAACATACAAGTCCGGGGCACGCATCTTTCCAACTTTCGTTCCAGTGACGATTGACGATGTATCTAATCGCGACAACGAAATCGCGTGGGGTGTGCTGCGCAAGTTTGAAAAACCATTCTTGTGCACCTTTAGCGATCAAGACCCAGTCACTGCGGGTGGCGAAAAGGCGTTTATGCGCGACGTGCCAGGTGCAGCCAACCAACCACACGTGACGATCAAAGACGCGGGTCACTTCTTGCAAGAAAACAAAGGCGAAGAACTGGCCAACATCATGGTTGAGTTCATTGCCAACAATCCGCGATAACAAGCGCACACGGCAGTAATCATGCCGCAATAGATTGGTTGCGTGAAACGCAGTCGATTGATGTTTGTGTTGGCCTGCATCACGACAGGTTGCACTTCAACAACTTCCGGCACAACATCGTCCGTGACGATGGTTTCAATTACTCCTACAACCGCTGCGCCGCCTACAGCCCTCACCTTTGCTTTTACTGGCGACATACTTTCGCACACTCCTCTCATTGACCAAGCCAAGCGCACGGCAATCGCCAACTCAACTGCCGAAACACAACTTGACTACGACTTTCGTCCGATGTTTCTAGACATCAAACCATTAATCAGTGGTGTTGACATAGCGGTCTGTCATCTTGAAACTGCAATTGCCCCAGAAGGCGAAGAGCTTTCGACATACCCATTCTTTGGTGTGCCAAAAGAAATCACCACTGCCATTGCCGATGCCGGATTTGATCGTTGTTCAACTGCAAGCAATCACACCTACGACCGAGGTAACGACGGCATCGATGCAACTGTCAACGCACTTCAAGACGTAGGCATAGAACAATCGGGAATGGCGCGCACCCCAGACGAAATAGAGCCAAAGGTTTACGAAGTCAAAGGCATCAAGCTTTGTCATCTTTCATACACATTTAGCTACAACGGTCTCATCATGCCCGACGAGACCCAATGGCGCTCTGCCATCATCAACACAAAGCGAATCTTGCGCGATGCAAAGCGTGCTCGCGAGTTGGGTTCGCAAGCCACCATCATCAGCATGCACTGGGGAACGGAAAAAGATTCCAATGCCAATTCAATGCAAACCTCAATTGCAGATGAACTCACCGCATCAGGACTTGTTGATCTGATCGTTGGTCACCACGCTCACGTCGTGCAGCCAACAAACCAAGTCAATGGCATCTGGGTGATGTACGGGTTGGGCAATGTGTTGTCCAATTTGCCCACCGACGAACGTTGGCCCATCAACAGCCAAGACGCCGTTATAGCCACAACTGCGCTCACCATTTCTCCGTCTGGCAAAGCGATCTTTGAAAAACCGGTAATGCATCCAACGTGGGTGGATAAAAACAACGGCTGGGTGATTCGCGATGTGCAAAAAAGTTTGCGTTCACCAACAATTTCGTATGGACTTGCACGAGAACTTGAGTTGTCACTGGGGAGGACAACTCAAGTTCTCGGCGACTACATCACCAAATAATTTATTATTTGTGTGAACCGCTGAACTCTGGGTACGCGAGCACACCCATCTCTGCCAAATCGAGTCCTACAACTTCATCCTCGGCCTTGGAACGAATACCGCCCTTGGTGAACTTGTTCTGCAATGCAAAGAATGTGTACGAGATAGTCCCGCAGACGATGATGATGGTGACAGCACCAACAGCCTGGGCACCTAGCTGGCCCCAATCGCCCTTGATAACGCCTTTCACTCCCTCGCTCGCCGACCCATTCCAACCCGCGCCATAACTTCCGTTGGCAAAAATGCCCACGCTCAGCGTGCCGAGAAGACCACCAACGCCGTGAACCGAGATTGCACCAACTGGATCATCAATACCGCGACGCTCGAAAAAGTACACCGATTCAATAATCAAGATTGCTGCGATTACCCCGATAACGGCTGCAGCCCACGGTGCAACAAATGCGCATGCTGCAGTAATCGCTACCAAGCCCGCAAGCATGCCGTTAATCATCATGCCCGGATCTGGTTTGCCGGTTTTGCGAGTGATGTACAACATCGCAGTGATCGAACCAAACGCACCAGCAATTGCAGTGTTCACCGCTGCTACCGCAAACTGCACATCGGTTGCTGCAAATGTGCTGGCTGCGTTAAAGCCAAACCATCCGAACAATAAGATAAATGTTCCGAGCATCGCCATCGGCACGTGATGGCCAGCAATTGTGCGCGGCTTGCCGTCTGCACCAAACTTCCCAATGCGTGGACCCAACACAATTGCTCCTGTAAATGCTGCTACTCCACCTACTGCGTGCACAACACCAGAGCCCGCAAAGTCGACGTAGCCGGCACCCAATGACATGGAGCTCCAGGTTTTTGCCAACCAGCCACCACCCCACGTCCACGCAGCAATGATTGGATAATAAATAGCGCCGCAAAAGAAACCCCACAGCACAAAACTGTTCCACTTCCAACGCTCGGCCATCGACCCGGTTGGAATAGTGGCGACAGTGTCCATGAACGCAACCATGTACAAAAAGAAGCCAACTACTGCTGGAGTAATTGTGCTGCCAGATAGTGCCCAGCCGCCCTTCCATAAAAAGATCCAGTCGCCACTACCGAGCAAGGCAGACCCAACTGGCGCATCCATTCCAAAAGCGGAATAAGAAAAACCGCCGAACGAGAAAGCAAATCCAACGAGATAGAACCCGATAAACCCGAGACCAAAAATTGCGAAGTTGGTACTCACAACGTGCGCTGCATTTTTTGCTTGGGTCATTCCAGTTTCAACAAGCGCAAAACCCGCTTGCATGAAGATAACGAGCGCTGCTCCAATCACAATCCACATCAAACTCACCTGCTGACCGAGCACTGTCACTGGATCGGGTGTTTCGAGTAAAAACTTCATACTTCTCTCCATTCGGGTAAGGACAACTGTTGGGTTGCCACAGCAATACAGACGCGTTCAGAGGCGCCATTGCAGCCGAACGACAACGAGATTAGGAGAGCAATATTTCGACTGTGTCTACAAAATGTTTCAGGATTGTTATTGTTTATGAACGCCCATGGCTACTCAACGCAAGCGAACGAAACACGCAGTTAACAAACTCGAGTTGCCGCCGCTCGTTGCCGAGCGCATCACATGCCCACTGACCAAATGGCAAGGCGAAATTGGACGCTGCCACTGGTGTAACGAAATTATTACAGGTAAGCGACGCACTACTTGGTGCTCAGACAAGTGTGGTCGCACCTGGCAACGCGAACACATCTGGAGATTTGCTCGCTCATCTGCAAAACGCCGAGCCAAATACCATTGCATCCGAAGCGGTTGCACCGCAGCACGACGCGACTGTGAGGTCAATCACATCGAACCCCGCGATGGCAAGGGTTATGGGCCAGGGTGCCATCACCACTTGCAGCCCGATGCCACAGGTCGAGGCGGTCTCGAAGTGTTGTGTCATGCCCACCACGCCGAGATCACTGCGGCTCAAGCAACGGCACGTGCCACTGCAAGAGCAAATGCGCGCCTAGAGGCTCAGACCGCAACCGAAACTACGATCTGACTCATGGCTTTTCGAGACGGCGACGGATGGGTGATGTGCTCATGCGGTCATAAACATTGGGGACTCCATGGCGCTGCAGGTCTACTGCTCATTCGTCTCGACATGTCTGAGCCGCACGTGTTGTTGCAACTGCGTGCTGCATGGACTCACGGTGGAGGAACTTGGGCGCTGCCGGGAGGCGCACTCGATAGTCACGAAGATTCCGTAACCGCCGCTGGTCGCGAAGCCGCGGAAGAAGCAGGCATTAATAGTGATCACTATTTAGTTCGCGATGTTTTCAGTGACGACCATGGCCCGTGGCGCTACGACACTGTGATCGCCCACACCAACGGCGATGCAGGAGCATTCGCTGCCAATGCCGAATCGGAAGATCTGCAATGGGTAACACTCGACAAAGTGGAGACTTTTTCGCTGCACGCTGGTTTGGCTGGAGCGTGGCCACAATTACACAAGCGGGTTGTGGCAACTCTCAACTCGTAATTCCCGCAGATTAGGCTGTTGTCATGACACTTGAAGCAACAAAGACACAGGCATACCTCGACGACCGCGCACACGTATTCCACTCGTGGTCTGCGCAAGGCACTCTCAATCCGGTTGAAATTACTGGTGGACTCGGCAGTTACTTCTGGGATTCGACAGGCAAAAAATACCTCGACTTTTCAAGCCAACTTGTCAACCTCAATATTGGTCATCAGCATCCAAAACTTGTTGCAGCAATTCAAGAACAAGCTGGCAAGTTGTGCACCGTTGCCCCACCGTTTGCAAATGATGCACGCTCCGAAGCTGCACGCCTAATTACCGAACTCGCACCTGGCGATCTCAACATGGTGTTCTTCACCAACGGTGGTGCAGAGGCAGCAGAGAACGCAGTGCGCATGAGCAAACTTCACACAGGTCGTCACAAAATTTTGACAATGTATCGCTCGTACCACGGATCAACCTCTGGAGCCATTGCGCTTACTGGTGATCCACGACGTTGGCCAAACGAGACCGGCGCATCGGGTGCGGTCAAGTTTTGGGGCCCGTACCCATACCGATCTGCGTTTCACTCTTCAAGCGACGAGCAAGAGTGCCAACGTGCATTGCAACACTTGGAAGAAGTCTTGATGGTGGAAGGACCACACACCGTTGCGATGATTGGTCTTGAGTCAGTTATCGGTACGAATGGAATTTTGGTCCCACCCGCCGGTTACCTCAAAGGTGTTCGCGAACTGTGTGATCGCTATGGCATCGTGATGATGTGTGACGAAGTGATGGCCGGTTTTGGTCGTTGCGGTGAGTGGTTTGCGGTAAATCACTGGGATGTTACGCCAGACCTGATTTGTTTTGCCAAAGGTGTGAACTCTGGTTACATTCCACTCGGTGGTGTGATCATCAGCCAAAAAATTGCTGATTCATTCAAGGATCGTGTCTATCCAGGCGGACTCACCTACAGCGGTCACCCCCTCGCGTGTGCTGCAGCTGTTGCATCTATCAACATCTTTAAAGAAGAAAAGATTGTTGAGAATGCTCGCATGCTTGGTACTGACGTCATCGGTCCAGAACTTGAAAAACTCAAGGCCAAGCACCCGTCAGTCGGCGATGTTCGCGGACTAGGCGTGTTTTGGGCAATTGAACTCGTGCGCAATCGCGAAACACGCAAGCCACTTGTTCCGTTCAACGCCACAGGTGCAGACGCCAAGCCAATGGCTGACTTTGCAGCGGAATGCAAAAAGCTTGGACTTTGGCCATTCGTGCATTTCAATCGCACGCATGTTGTGCCGCCGTGCAATGCAACACCAGACGAAGTTCGCGAGGGAATTTCAATCATCGATCAGGCGCTCTCAATCGCCGACTCGTATTACGAGGGTTAGTTAATAGTTATCAACTAATCACAACGTTGCAGTAATACGTACGCTGCCAACAGGCTTGCCGTGTCCATAGATCGTCGAGTCAAAGGCTTTTGGGTCTACTCGCGATGTGTCGATACCAAGAGCCTCTAACGCTGCCTTCATCATTGGTGGTCGCGCACGATTTGCTCCGTCTGCGATCTTCAGCGCAACTGCTCGCCCGTCGGGCAGAGCAACCGCAAACACTCCCTCTGCGCCATCTTTGCCAAGCAGCCCTGGTACGCCTTGCATCAGCAATGTGACGTCACGAGTCGGCCCACCCACCATTTCCGGATGACTCCGCATTGCATGCGCAACTTTGCCCGGTGCACTTGTCGGATCCGACATCACCACAGTGCGAAAGACACGCGCAAGTGCGGTAAGCGACATGGCGTGTGCTGGTGCACCGCAACCGTCGACGCCTATGAACGCAGCTTCCTCGCCGCTCAGTTCTGGCACCATCTGCGTAATGCGCTGTTGCAATGGGTGCGACTCGGACAGATACGACTCATCATGCGACCAACCGTTGTGCACGCACGTGGCAAGCATTCCCGAATGCTTACCCGAACAGTTCATTTGCAGCTTTGTTTTCACTCCGCCACCACGCACCACTTCGGCCGCAGCATCATCATCGAGCGGATAGTCCTTGGTGTTACCCAGATCATTTTCAGTCAAGCCTGCCGTGGCCAAAATTTCGCGTGCCGCAGCAAGATGCATCGGCGATCCGTCGTGGCTCGCACACACAAGCGCCAACAAGCGTGGAGGTAGGTTGAGCCCGCTTGCCACCATTGCTGTTGCCTGAATCGGCTTAGTTGACGAGCGGGGGTACACGATGGTCGTTGGGTCGCCAAGAGCAAACTCAATCGACCCGTCTCGAGCTAAACCAACCACTGCCCCATAGTGCACCGACTCGTCATGTCCGTTTCGAGTGGTGACACCCAGTTGCACAAATGCTTTATCAAGAGGCGAATGATTACTCATGCTTCAAGCGCATCCATCAGCATTGACATAAACACATCATGTCTCGCGCTTGTTACTACGAGCGCATTTGGTGTCAGATGCAATACACCAAGCGTGTCCATCACCACCATGCCTTCGGTTGCTGGAGATCGAGTTTCGACAACGAGGTGCATCTCGCGCACTTCATCAGCCACGCTCGAATTGATGGCATATGCAATTGCAATTGGATCTGGCAAATCAAACCCCGCAAGGTGGGTTTCGTTTGCACAAAACTTTTCAAGCACTCGTTGAATATCAATAGTAAATGTTGCAAACGGCGTGTCCATTGCCCGCAACATTGTTGATTCTGCCGGTGTGATCACGGCAAACTTGCGCGAGATATCCCAGCCAACAAACTCGAGGTTCATTCCGGATTGCAACACCACATCTACAGCTTCTGGGTCGACCCACATATTGAACTCTGCCACCGGCGTGACATTGCCAATGTGGTCGGCAACTGCGCCCATCACCACACACCGTTTTATCTTGGTTGCAATGCTCGGATCTTTTTTTAGCGCGAGCGCGATGTTTGTCAGCGGTCCAAGTGTCACCAGTTCAAGTACTCCATCAAACTCATGCGCCGACTTGATTAATTCGTCAACTGCGTCACCGGCATTTGGTTGTCTTCCCTTAAGGTCAAGTCCGATATCCCCCATGCCATCCGTGCCGTGTACAAACTGCGCGGTGCGCAGCTCTCGCACAAGTGGCTTGGCCGCTCCAACGTAAACAGGCACGCTTGACCCGCACAATTCGCGTGTGTACAAAGCGTTTTGTACACCCATCTCAAGTGGCACATTGCCAGCGACTACTCCAATGCCCACAACATCTATGTCGCCGTGGCGAAGCGCGATGATCAGAGCAACAGCATCATCACTTGCGGTATCCGTGTCGATAAAAAATTTTCTCTTCATAGATCAACCGTAACATTTGGCGCCACCACACTACGATCGCAAGTATGCGCTTGAAGCCACGCATCAATGAGATTTATAAAGCGATGATTACTGTCGCAATTGTCGCAATCTCCATGCTCTTCATTCCTGCACAGAGTCTGGTCGCAGACGACGAGTCTCCCGTGCTCTATGTTTTTCCATTTTCCAAAGTTGCAGTCAACTATCCACGCGACCACATTGACTACCCTGCTGTTGACGTAGAGGGTTGTTACGCTCGTGTGCTCGCACCAACTGCCGGCACGATTACCCAAACGCGCACAATCGACAAATGGGTAAAAGAAATTGATGCTCCTGGTACCCGCGGTGGCAAGACGATCACCCTTGTTGGAGACGACAACGTGCGCTATTACTTTGCGCACCTCGGCAGGGTAAAAGTGGCGAAAGGTCAGCGAGTCAGTGCTGGCGATTGGATTGGCGTCATCGGCTCATCGGGCAATGCCCGCGTCACCAGGTGCCACACGCACCTGGGAATGTCACGAGTGTGTCCCGTGGTTGAGGCATTTTTGTTGCAGGGTGAGATTTGGCCACAAAAATATTTGAATGCGTGGCGTAAAGGCGGGCAGATCTCACCCGCTAAAGAGTTGAAAAAACTAGTAAAACAAGACCCTCTTGGTTGCACTCGCTCTCGAGCAGACACCAGAGCGGCACTTGGCCAAACCTCGGGCTAATTCAGTTTTTAAATCAAGCCAAGTTCGCGAACAGCATCGCGCTCTTCGATGAGTTCGGCAACAGAGGCATCAATACGTGCGCGACTAAACGCATCAATCTCGAGACCTTGCACAATTTTGTAGTCACCGTTTTCGCAAACGCAAGGAAAAGATGACATCACGCCTTGCGGTACGCCGTAGCTACCGTCGGATGGCACAGACATAGAAACCCAGTCGCCAGCTGGCGTGCCCAAGACCCATGAACGAATATGGTCTACTGCCGCATTCGCTGCACTTGCTGCCGACGAAGATCCGCGAGCCTTGATCACTGCTGCACCGCGCTTTGCAACCGTTGGAATATAAGTTTCTTCAACCCATGTCTGATCATTGACGAGTTGCGCAGCATTCTTTCCATCAACTTCGCAATGAAACAAGTCTGGGTACTGTGTCGTTGAATGATTACCCCAGATGGTCATCTTTTTAATTGATGAAACTGGGCGCCCAACGCGCTGCGCCAGCTGGCTGATCGCACGGTTGTGGTCGAGGCGGGTCATGGCCGTGAACTGACGAGGGTCAATGTTCTTGGCATTATGCATAGCAATCGCGGCATTGGTATTGGCTGGGTTGCCCACGACCAACACCTTGATGTTCTTTTTGGCATTGGCACTAATGGCCGCGCCTTGTGGCTTAAAGATGCCACCGTTTGCCGACAACAAATCGCTGCGCTCCATACCTTCTTTTCGCGGCATCGCCCCAACGAGCAGCGCAATATCGGTGTCACCAAACGCAATGTTTGGGTCGTCGGTCATCACTACGTCGACAAGATTTGGAAACGCACAATCATCCAATTCCATTTTTACTCCGCCAAGCGCACCAAGTGCCGGAGTCACTTCGAGTAGTTGCAAAATCACTGGAGTGTCAGCACCAAGCATTGCACCAGATGCAATGCGAAACAGCAGGCTGTATCCAATTTGCCCAGCCGCTCCGGTGACAGTTACTCGTACTGGTGATGTTGCTGAAGATGTCATGACTGAAACACTACTTTCCTATTGCTTGCATGATCAGGTCGGCATACACAGCCTGACCTTCTGGGTTGAGGTGAATTTTGTCTCCATACAAATATTCTGGATGCGCTACTGCAATTGTGTACCAGTCAAGGATCTTGACGTTGCCGTATTGATCAGGCATGGCACGAAGTAACACGTTGTTTGGGTCTTGCCATTTTTTGCTTGGCACGTGATTTGTCACAAACACCACGGTGTCCACGTCGGACAAAGGAACCATGATTTCATCCAATGTCTTTTGATCGACATAGTTGTTTGTGCCGAGATGAATAATCACAATCTCGCCAAGTCGGTTTACCGACTTGAGGTAATTACCAATCTCGAGTGCTTGACGAAACGGTCTACTCTTGAGCGCGTCTACCGTGATTCCGCGTTCGGTGAGCACATTGGCAGCACCAAGCATCACCGAGTCGCCAATGGCAATGATCTCGATCACCTGTCCATCGAGTGTTGTCGTCGATGGCGAAGGCACAACGGTGTCGACAACACCGGTTGCACCAGGCGTCGTAGTTATCGTCGAAACAGCAACCGTTGTACTTGTCATCACATTGACAACACCACTCTCTCCGTCGGCAAGGCTCTGACCGATATCGTCCAATTTGACTCGTGCAGTTGCAAGACTCACCAATGCAAAAATCGGCACGACTGCGACGACAACGCCAATGGCAATAATTCCCTGTCGTTTTTCTCTATCCGAATCAAGCCGTGAATGGCGGAACTTGCCCCACGATTCACGCAGGCCTCCGGAGCGCACTGGCATCTCAATGAATCGATATGACACCTCGGTGACGACAAGTGCAAGTGCAAACAACAACACAAATTCGATGACGTTGAGTCCCCGACCAGCAAATTGTCGATAAAACTGAAAGATCGGCCAATGAAATAAGTACAGGCCATACGACCGCTGACCGATGTACACCAACACTGGGTTGCCAAGGACTCGTGTTGCTAACAATGTGTGAGGGTGCACAGCAGCAGCGATGATTGCGATACTCGCAAGCCCAACGAGAAGAAAACCACCCTGGAATAATGGGGCGTAGCCACTTGTGCCACCGTCGGCGCCACCTTCAACGACATCATGGAAATTCCACAACATTGCGCCAAGCCCAAGTACGCCCACCCAACCAACAACAGACACAAAGTGACGCTCTGAAGTTGGGTGATCGTTATTAAACATTGAAGGCTTCCACCAAAAAGCAAGTGCCGAACCAATCAGCAAACCACCCGATCGTCCAAGGGTGCCCAAAAACAGAAAGTCGACTTTTGAAACAGCGTGCCCAAAGAGCGCAATGTAGTGATCTGGGGTTTCGAGGACTGAACCACTTGCGCCCGGTTCAAATGTTCTTGCAACATAGATGGATACCGCAATGGATGCGGTAAAAAACAAAGTTCCCAGAAGCAATGGTCTGCGACCAAACAACTTGAGTACTACAGCGATCAAAACTGGCCACACCAAATAAAACTGTTCTTCAACCGCTAGTGACCACAGGTGTCGAAGCGGCACAAATCCAAATGCGCTGAAATACGAAGTACCAACCCAGATCTGAAACCAGTTGAAGCCATAAACAACTGCAGCCACCACATCTCCGCGCAGGCTTCCAAGTGTGTCACGCTCGAATAACGCGCAATACGTGGTGACACCAACCAGCAGAGTCCATAATGCAGGCAACAACCTTCGCGCCCGACGTATCCAGAATGCTCTGAAATCGATCTTTCCATTTTCCTGCGACTCATTGATCAGCAGCATCGTGATCAGATAACCGCTGATGACAAAAAATACTTCGACGCCCAGGAAGCCGCCACTCACCCAATTCTTATTAGCGTGATACAAAATCACAGCGATCACCGCAACCGCGCGTAGACCGTCAAGGCCTGGCAGATACCTCAGTGATTGTTGGCGATTCATTTACTAAGAGCGTATTGTCCGAACGATCTCCGCCATGAGTATTCCAGCTTCGGTTGGATTCAAACCAATCTGTACACCAGCAGCTCTCAGCGCATCCATCTTGCCCTGCGCCGTGCCCTTGCCACCAGACACAATTGCGCCGGCGTGGCCCATCTTTTTGCCAGCAGGTGCAGTTACACCTGCGATGTATGCACTCATCGGCTTGGTCACATGATTGGTGATGAACTCTGCGGCCTCTTCTTCAGCTGAACCACCGATCTCGCCAATCATGATGATTGCGTGTGTTTCTGGGTCTGCCTGAAACTGTGCAAGGCAGTCAACAAACGAAGTTCCGGGCACTGGGTCGCCACCGATACCGACACATGTGCTGACACCGATGCCCTGCTGCTTCAACTCGTACAGCGCTTGATACGTGAGAGTTCCAGAGCGAGAAACAATTCCAACATTCGGTCCACTTGCACTTGGCAGTTGCGCAATTTCGCCTGCAGTAATTCCGATATTGCACTTGCCTGGGCTAATAATTCCTGGGCAGTTAGGACCGAGCAACCGTGTGGCTGGATAATCACGTTGCAACGTGGCAAACACGCGAGCTTCGTCTTGTGCCGGCACGCCTTCGGTGATGCACACGACAAAACCAATTCCTGCACGGGCTGCTTCAAGAATTGCTGCTGGTGCAGCCTTTGGTGGCACTGCAATGAACGATGCGTTGGCTCCTGTTGCTTTGACAGCGTCGGCGACAGAATCAAACACAGGAATTCCCTCAACGTCTTGTCCGGCTTTTCCTGGCGTGACACCACCAACAACTTGGGTGCCATATGCCTTGTTGCGCAGTCCATGAAAACGCCCCTGGCCACCCGTTAGTCCCTGCACAATGACTTTCGTATTTTGATCTACAAAAATTGCCATGATTCGTTCTCCTACTTGGCCATCTCGACAGCGGCGCGAGCGGCTTCGAGCATGGTTGGTCGACTGGTGAGCTGTGATTCGGGAATTCCCGCATCAGCAAGGATCTTTCGACCTTCGTCGGCATTTGTGCCGTCAAGACGAATAACAATTGGGGCTCGCAACGCAACTCGCTTTACTGCTTCAACGATTCCCTTGGCAACTTCTTCCCCACGAGTGATGCCACCAAAAATGTTGATCAAAATACTCTTGACCTTGGGGTCAGAGTTGATCACTTCAAGCGCTGCCGTCATCAACTCGGCATTTGCGCCGCCACCGATGTCAAGGAAGTTTGCGGCCGATCCACCAACCTGATTAACGACATCGAGTGTGCTCATCGCTAGGCCCGCACCGTTGGCGATGATGCCGACTGTGCCGTCCAATCCGATGTATTGCAGATTCTTTTCGCGTGCAAGTTGCTCGCGTGCATCCAACTCTTCGGTTGCTGCATATTCGGCCCACTCTGGATGCCTGAATGATGCGTTGACATCGAGCGACACTTTGGCATCAAGTGCGTGGATCTCGCCGGTTGGTTTCAAAATCAATGGATTGATCTCTGCCAAGTCACAGTCGCCTTGGGTGAAACAGTTGTACAACTTGACGAGCATGTCGGCCACGCCGTCGAGTGCTTTGGCAGGAATCTTGGCATCGACACACGCACGATTCGCAGTTGCGAGCGAGAGCCCATCAATTGGGTTGATATGCAACTTGACAATCGCGGTTGGATCTTTTGCGGCAACATCTTCAATCTCGACGCCGCCTTGGGCACTCAACATCAACAAGTGCTGCTTTGCTGCGCGATCAAGCGTGAACGACGCGTAATACTCTTCGGCAATGTCTGATGCATGTTCTACCCACACACGCTTCACAACATGACCCTTGATGTCCATGCCCAAAATATTTTTGGCGTGCAAGCGCACTTCGGCTTCGTCGTTGGCCAACTTGATTCCGCCTGCTTTACCGCGTCCACCAACTTGTACCTGAGCTTTCACCACAACTGGGTACTTTGCAGTCAATGCAACTGCTACGGCTTCGTCAACGGTTGTTGCTACTCCACCGGCAGATACCGGAATGTTGTACTTGGCAAAATATTGTTTGCCTTGATATTCAAAAAGATCCATTGCTCAGCTTTCGTTAGTGTTCTCGAGCATCGAGCGTTTGCTCAAGCCATGTTGCAATTTCTTTGAGCGAAGTTCCTGGCCCAAATATTTCTCCAACACCTTGACTGCGCAACTCAATCGCGTCGGCATCAGGAATTACTCCTCCACCAAAAACAAGTACATCTCCAAGATCGCGCGCGCGCAGTTCTTCCATCACTCGTGGAAACAACGTCAGATGCGCCCCCGACAACAACGACAACCCAACAGCGTCTACGTCTTCTTGCAGTGCGGTTTCGGCAATCTGTTCTGGCAACTGGTGCAGACCCGTGTAAATCACTTCAAAGCCGTGGTCACGAAGGGCGCGCGTGATCGTCTTGGCGCCACGATCATGGCCATCCAGGCCTGGCTTGGCCACAACAACTCGGTAAGGACGTTTCACGACTACAGAACCTTACGCCCTCGACAGTGACCTATTCCAACCCGCAAAACGGCGGATACCACTTGCCAATCGGCCACACTAGAAGCATGGAAATACGCCTGCGCTCCCCACTCGCTCGTGCGGTTTTGCCAATTGCGGGAGGGCTCCTCTTTTTTGTGGTTCTTTTTGGGATCACGTGGTTGATGGCGACATTTGCCACAAACCGCAGTGAGCGACAAGTGGTTCTGGGCGACCGCACATTTGTGGTGGGTCAGGTAACCGACGTCGCCGAATCGATCGCCAAAAATGGCCCGATCCTCTATCCAGACTTGCGTGACGTCAACGGCAAGCGATCGATCGTCATCGAGCACAACGGCACCGACCCGCTTAAGGGCTGGCAGGTCTATTACGCATACCCCGCCGACAGAAGTTCGGATTGCTTAGTGTCACAAATCAAACAATCACACACCTTTACCGACTGCGACGGCCGAACTCTGCAGGTTGATCAATTACAAAAGCCGAGTGATGTTACACCGATCGTAGAAGGTCAGAGAACTCTGCTCATTGACTTGAACGATTAAAACCGTAAGCAAGAGTTTTTTAATTTGATTTTTTGAGTGGAGCCCACGCCAGCGAGAGGTGCTTGGTGCCCACCAATCGAAAACGAATTGTTGCCTCCGCTTTTTCGCCTGAGCCACGAATCTCGATGATCACGCCTTCGCCAAATGTTGGGTGCTCGATGTCATCACCAATTCGAAACCCGTGATTGGCATCTTGTTGTTGCGCGGTTGATGCAGGCGCGACATTGGTGTTATTGCGATTGAGGCGTTGCTGCGGCGCATAGCCGCGATCGGCGTGCGAACGAAAGCTGTACCGCTCGGAGTCCGCACCGGAATCAACACTGCCTTCTCGCTGAATCAACTCATCGGGAATCTCGCTCAAAAATCGGGATGGTGGGTTGTACTGAGTCGACCCATACAGACTTCTGCTCCATGCATGACTCAGCACGAGTTGTTCTTTCGCGCGCGTGATCCCTACATACGCAAGTCGGCGTTCTTCTTCCAATTCGACTGGGTCGTTGAGCGCTCGGTTGTGAGGAAAAATTCCTTCCTCCACACCCACGATGAACACCACCGGAAATTCGAGACCTTTGGCAGAGTGCAACGTCATCAACGTGACGTGATTATCCGAATCCAGTTGGTCGGTGTCGGCAACGAGCGCAACCTGCTCCAGAAATTCGTCAACCTGAGTAAATTCGGCAGCAACACCAATCAGTTCGTTGATGTTCTCTTCGCGCCCAGCGGACTCCACCGTATTTTCGGCCTTCAATTCACTCATGTATCCGCCAGCATTCAGCGCGTGGCGCAAAACCGCGCTTGGGCCTTCAGATAAAAGCGCCTGGCACTCGTCAATCAGTTGATTAAAGGCAGTAATTCCGCGCAGAGCAGCAGCGCCCACACCAGCGTCAGCCGCCTTGCGCAGTGCTAAAGCAAATGAGATGCCGCACTCATTGGCATACACATCGACTTTGCCAATCGTCGTGTCGCCGATGCCGCGTTTTGGCACATTTAAAATTCGTTTGAGGCTCACTTCGTCAAGCGTGTTGTACGACAAACGCAAATACGCAAGTGCGTCTTTGACTTCGCGACGATCATAAAACTTGGTGCCGCCAATGACTTTATAAGTCACGCCACGATGGATGAGCGACTCTTCCAGCACACGACTTTGAGCATTGGTTCTGTAGAAAATAGCAAAGTCACTCCACGGTCGATGCTCAGAGTCGTGCACTTCTTTGAGCCGATTGATGACCCAATTGGCCTCACCAAACTCGTCATCAGCAAAGTAACGAATGATTTTTTCACCCTGACCCAAGTCGGTCCACAAATCTTTGGGCTTGCGATCAACATTGTTCGTGATGACGGCGTTTGCGGCATCCAGAATGGTTTGCGTGCTGCGATAGTTTTGCGCCAACACCACAGTCGTCACTTCGGGAAACGCATTTTCAAATTGCATGATGTTGCGAAAGTCGGCTCCGCGAAAGCGATACACACTCTGGTCGGTGTCGCCCACCACGCACACGTTGTGGTGCAGAGCTCCCAGCATCAGCACAATCTCGTTTTGCGCCATGTTGGTATCTTGATATTCGTCAATCAAAATATGCTTAAAACGCTCTTGGTATGTGCGCAATACGTCGGGGTGTTGCCGAAACAGCCGCACCGTGTTGGTCAACAAGTCATCAAAGTCCATCGCGCCAGCCCGCTCTAAACGCTTTTGGTATTCGCGATACACATCGACATACTTTGCATCAATTGAGTTGTCAATCAACGAAGCTGCATCGTGCGGGATAATCAACTCGTTTTTCCAGAGGCTGATGCGTGCTTGCACACCACGAGGCGTAAAACGCTTTGGGTCGAGGCCCAAGTCGCGAATGCAATAGCCCACTAGGCGCGTTGAGTCGCTTTGATCATAAATCGAAAATGTTTTTGGATAACCAATGTGCTCGGCTTGCGCACGCAAGATGCGCACACACGCAGCATGGAATGTGCTCACCCACATCTGTCTTGCCACTGGACCAACAATTGCCGCCACTCGCTCGCGCATTTCTTGCGACGCCTTGTTGGTAAATGTGATTGCCAAGATGTGCATCGGGTGCGTGCCCGTTGCAATGAGATGCCCAATGCGTTGTGTGAGTACGCGAGTTTTGCCCGAGCCAGCACCCGCTACAACAAGTAGTGGTCCGCTTGGGTGCAGCACAGCATCGCGCTGATCCGGGTTAAGCCCGTCCAGATCGATGGAGTTTGGGGGTTGAGAGTTGGTCACTAATTACGAGCGTTGCACAATACGCACCGGCAACTTGCGTGGGCCGCGTACTTGGCCAAGGCTCCACGTCACTGCATCGGCATTTGCTAGGTCAAACTTGGGAAATCGTGCGATAAAGACTTCGACGGCAACCCGCAACTCGAGTCGCGCCAAGTTTGATCCAAGACAACGATGAATGCCGAGCCCGAAAGCGAGGTGACGATTCTCTTCGCGATCAATCACTACTTCATCGGCGCGATCAAACACTTGTGGATCGCGGTTAGCCGCAGGAAACGGCAGCAACACAGAGTCACCGCGCTTGACAGGGCAACCACCAATAGAAGCGTCTTTGCTCACAATGCGCGCCATGGTTACCGGTGCATATGCACGCAACAACTCTTCAATCGCAGTTGGAAGAAGTTCTGGCTCATTGACCATGCGTGCCAAATCAGATGGATACTGCGCGAGGTGCCAAATGGATGAACCAATCGCACTCCATGTCGTGTCAATGCCCGCAACCATCAACAAGATGATGGTTCCAACAACATGCTCAGGTGACAACGGCTGATCATAAATTCTTGCATTCAATAAAAATCCAATGAGATCATCTTTTGGATTCTCGATGTGGTCTCGCACATGCTTTGACAAATATGCGTCAAGCTTCTCAAAACTTTGCTGACGTTCACCAAATGGCGCACCAACACCTTCAAGCACCAAGTGCACGGTGTCTCGGAAGTAGTCGCTGTCTTCAATTGGCAACCCAAGCATGCGGGCAATTACGTAAACAGGAATATTCTGTGCGTACTGAACCGCTGCATCAACAGTTGGGGCATCGCCCATGTTGTCGATCAACTCGTTGCAAAGACGGCGAATCTCTGGTTCCCACTCGTTGATCACTTGTGGGCTAAACGCAGGAAGCAACAGACGCCTTGCATCGGCATGAAATGGTGGATCCGAAGTAATCGGTGGTGCCCCACCTATTGGTGCGTTGGAAATCCATTCGTCCCTCGGCGGCTTGTTTGAAAGCACAGCGCCTTCAGAAGAAAAATGGTCTGTGTCGCGCGCAATTGCTGAAACATCGGCATGAGTTACTGGCAACCATGCGCCGCCATATCGATCGGTGTGCGCAACGGGGCAAGTTTCGCGCAACTCGTCCCAAATCTCGTGAGCATTGGCGTTGTATGCGGGGTCGGCGTGATCGAAATCTGTCGTCCAACTTGTTGCAGGTTTCACTTCGTACATGCCACAACTTTACTTGGGGGTGCGCCATACTTTCGTGTCGTGGCTTCGTTATTTATCTTGCTCCCCCCTTCCGAAGGCAAGGCTAAAGGCGGAGCAGCAAGCAAGCCATGGCGCGAGTCTTCGGGTGCATGCGGAAAATCTTTAACCACTCAAAGAAAGGCGCTCGTCGATCGGCTCCACGCGCTCAAAGGTGGTGACGCAACATTGCTCGGGGTAAAGGGCAAGCACCTCGATCGAGCACGCCAAGCCAACTCTTGCCTGCGTGGTTCGCCATCACTACCAGCATTTCAGCGCTACACAGGCGTGGTTTGGGATCACCTAGATCTTGCAACTCTCACAACAACACAACGCGA
>Ga0209107_10000516_pt1 | contig 22415 bp, 19 predicted proteins | sample LakErihyJuly2011_2_FD_187460 | JGI IMG/M metagenome (GOLD analysis project Ga0209107, IMG submission 187460) | Freshwater microbial communities from dead zone in Lake Erie, Canada - CCB hypolimnion July 2011 (SPAdes) (version 2) | ecosystem: Environmental > Aquatic > Freshwater > Lentic >...
GCGGCCCGGGCAGCAGCGGGCGCCCCAGGGCCTTGTGCGCGCTGTTGCTGCCCACGTAGCGGCTGCGGTACCACTCGGCCCGCCCGCCGTGCAGGCGCAGGCCGTGCACCATGCCGTCGCCGGTGAACCAGTGGTAGCGGCTGGGCTGGGGCTTGATCGGGTTGGGGCCGATGCGGGCGTAGAGGCCGCTCAAGGCTTCGGGCAGGGTGCCTTCCACGCACAAGGCGGTGGTGTCCGACTCGCCGGGCACGGGCGCGAACACATCGTCCAGGAAGCTGGGCTGGGTGGCATCGACCGGGCGCGGGGCGGTCCAGGGCAAGGTCAGGGACATGGTGCGGTTTCCTCAGGCTGGGTTCATGTTGACAGCGTGAACATGCGCATGACACCATGGAATGTGGACAATGTCCACATCATGGTTTCCAGCAATCCCGACCGCGCTTACCACCACGGTGACCTGCGCAACGCCCTCATCGAAGCCGGCCTGGCCGCGCTCGAAGCCCACGACGCATCGGAGCTGAGCCTGCGCGCGCTGGCACGGGAGTTGGGCGTGTCGGCCAACGCCGTGTACCGGCACTTCGCCGACAAGGACGCCCTGCTCAGCGCCGTGGCGGCCGAGGGCTTCCGCCGCTTCGCCCAGGCGCAACGCGACGCGCAGGCCGCATCCCACACCGACCCGGTCGCCACGGGCCTGGGCTATGTGCGCTTCGCGCGGGCCCACCCTGCCCTGTTCCGGCTGATGTTCGGCCGCTTCACGCGGGCTTGCGAGAGCGCCGAGCTGCAGGAAGCCGCGCTGGCCGCCTTCGGGCAATTGCTGGAAGATTCCCGCCCCGCCGGGCACACCGGCCCCATCGACGAGGCCACGATGCTGCGCGCACTGGCACGTTGGAGCCTGGTCCACGGGCTGAGCCACCTCCTGCTGGAAGGCCAGCTCAGCTTCTTCGGGCAGACCGGCACGCAGGAGGGCCTGGCCAGCGCGGTGCTGCAGGCCTCGGGGCTGGGGCCAGCGGCTCAGGGGCGCGGCAAGCCGTCCACAAAAGCCAGCAGCTGACCCGGCTGCATCGCCACCCAAGGCTCGCCCACCGTGAGCGGCTGCGTGGCGATGACGGCCACGCGGTCACCGGACTGGGTCACCTCCGCGAAGTCCACCTCGACGTCCTGGTCCTGCAGGCGGGCCACGCCGAAGGGGTGTTGGCGCACCAGGTGGTGCAGGTGGGTGCTGCAATGCGCCCACAGCGCATCGCCCTGGCTGAGCATGCAGTTGAAGGTGCCGTGGCGTGCCACCTGCGGCATCAGCTCGGACAGCGTGCGCGTGAGCTCGTCCACCGAGGGCATGGCCGCGTGGCTCTTGGCCAGCTCCTGCATCAACCAGCAAAAGGCGCGCTCGCTGTCGGTGTCGCCCACGGGCTTGAACGCGGCGTGCAGGCGCGGGTGGAAGTCCACCAGGTTGCCGTTGTGCGCGAACACCCAGTAGTGGCCCCAGAGCTCACGCACGAAGGGGTGGCAATTCTCCAGCGCCACGCGGCCCTGCGTGGCCTTGCGGATGTGCGCGATCACCTGCTTGCTCTGGATGGGGTAGCGCTGGATGAGCTCGGCCACCGGCGAGTTGTCCGCCGAGAGGTGGTCCACGAAGTGGCGCAAGCCACGGCCCTCGAAGAAGGCGATGCCAAAGCCATCGGCGTGCTCGCAAGCGCGCTGGGCGAAGCCCGAAAAGCTGAAGACGATGTCGGTGGGGGTGTTGCAGTTCATGCCCAGCAACTGGCACATGGCGAACTCCGCGGTGAAATGGCTGGAGGCCGCAGTGTAGGCCCAGGCACCGCAGTTCCTGGTGCAGATCAGGCCCGCGCGTCGAAGCGCAGGATGGCGTCGGCCATGCCCGACAGCGGCCGCACATCGTCGACACCGCCCAGCTTGATCGCTTCCATGGGCATGCCGAACACCACGCAACTGGCTTCGTCTTGCGCCACGGTGCGGGCGCCACCGTCGTGCATGAGCTTCATGCCGCGCGCGCCGTCATCGCCCATGCCCGTGAGGATGATGCCCATCACGTCCTTGCCCGCCACCTCGGCGGCCGAGCGGAACAGCACGTCCACCGAGGGCTTGTGGCGGTTGACCGGTGGGCCGTCCAGCACCTTGACGAAGTACTGGCCCATCGATTTGGTCAGCTGCATGTGCTTGCCACCGGGCGCGATCAGCACCGTGCCGCGTTGCAGGCGGTCACCGCTGCGGGCCTCGCGCACTTCCATGGCGCACAGGTTGTTGAGCCGGTCCGCGTACATGCGCGTGAAGTTCTCCGGCATGTGCTGCACGATGGCGATGCCCGGGCAGTCCACCGGCAAGCGGGTGAGGACGGCCTCCAGCGCCTGGGTGCCGCCCGTCGATGCGCCCATGACCACGGGCTTGTTGACCGACAGCGCATGGACACCGGCCACGGCCTGGGCAGGCGCCGGTCGCGGCTTGGCGGACGCCGCGCTCGCAGAGGCCGACGCCGCCCCGGCTGCAGCCGGCTTCACACCCGCACGCGGTCGGCTGGTCGCGGCGGCCTTGAGCGTTTGCACGACCTCCAGGCGGGACTCGTCCAGGAATTGCTTGAGGCCCATGCGCGGCTTGGCCATCACCGCCACCGCGCCAGACGCCAGCGCCTCCAGCGCGACCTGGCTGCCCGAGGTGGACAAGGTCGAGCAGATCACGGTGGGGATGGGGTCCTCGTCCATGATCTGGCGCAGGAAGGTCAGGCCGTCCATGCCGGGCATCTCGATGTCGAGCAACAAGACGTCCGGGCGGCGTTTGCGGATGGCCGCAGCGGCCAGCATGGCGTTGGGCGCACTGCCGATCAGCTCGATGTCGCGCTCACCTTGCAGCAGGTGCTGGATGGCCTGGCGCACGACGGCCGAGTCATCGACGACATAGACCTTGACGGGCATCAGCGCTTCCCTTCGATGGGCAACACGCGCACCACAGGCGCGCCCTGGCCCACGCGCCAGTGGACCTTGCGGTAGCACGCACCGCCGCCCACCGACACCTCATGGGCGAGCACGCCCTGCGCTGCCAAAAACTGGCGGGCCCAGCCCACGTTGCGGGAGCCCACGGAAGGCGTGCCCTCCAGCCCCTGCAGCCGCATCGCACCGCCGCCACAAACGTAGGCCTCGCAGGCCCGCGGGTCCACGCCACGCGAGCGCAGCTCGGCGAACATGCGCTGCATGGCGACTTCGGCGAACGTCGCATCCTGATGAAACTCCGGTCGCGGGCTGGCGCAGTGGACGTAGTGGCACATGGCACCGACGGTGTGTGCCGCATCGGCCATGCAAATGGCCACGCACGAGCCCAACAAGGTCTGCACCGTCGTGCCTTCGTTGACGCAAACCACATCGCCCGGGTGGATGACCAGGGTCGGCAAGGCAGGCGCCAAGGCCATGGCGGCATCGGACCGACCGTCGTGACGGCCTCGGAACAGGGTTGCGGGCTTCATGGACGTGATCGGTGGCATCAGACCTTGCGAAAGGCCCCGGGGGTGAGCGACTGGAGGCTGGCGCTGCAGGGCACGCGCCCTTCGGCCGAACCGATGAAGAACAGGCCGCCGGGCTTGAGCTGGCCGAGCACGCGATCGACCACCTCCGATTTGGTCGGGCCGTCGAAATAAATCAGCACATTGCGCAGGAACACGATGTCGAACAGGCCCACGCCCTCCACCGAGTGGCACAGGTTGAGGTGGCCGAAAGACACGTTCGATTTGAGCTCGGGGCGCATGGCCACCAGGCCCTCGGCCTCGCCATGGCCCTGCAGGCAAAAGCGCTTGAGGCGCGGCTCTGTGACGTGGCGCAGGCGCTCGGCGGGGTAGATGCCCTCTTTGGCCGAGTGCAGCACCCGGTCGCTGATGTCCGTGCCCAGCACCGACCACTCCGCGCCGATGGTGCGCTTGGCCGCCAGCTCCGACAGCAGCATGGCGATGGTGTAAGCCTCGTCACCGAAGGACGAAGCCGCGCTCCACACGCGCAGGCTGGCGGGCCGGCGCGACTGCAGCTCGGAGACCATCACATCGAAGTGTTTGGGCTCGCGGAAGAAATAGGTTTCGTGGGTGGTCAGCAAGTCCACCATCATCTGGAACTCGCCGCCATCGCTGTCGCTGCACACGCGCGCCAGGTAGTCGTCGAAATCGCTCAAGCCGAGGCGGTGGATGCGCGGCCCCAGGCGGGCGCTGACCAGGGTGCGCTTGTGCGGCGCGAGGTCGAGGCCAATGCTTTCGTGCATGAGGCCGCGGATGCGCGTGAACACCTGATCGGACAGTGCCAGCTCGGCCATGGTGTGTCCTCAGGCGGCCAAGGCGTCTTGCGACACCTCGCACAAAGCGGCCATCTCATCGACGTCCAGGGCCTTGTCGGGCGCCAGCACCACGATGAAGCGCCCCTCGGCCGCCTTGGCCATGCCGTGGATGAAGTCGCGCCGCACCGAGGTGCCAAAGCTGGGCGCCGGCTCGATCTGGCTGGACGGGATGTCCACCACCTCGCTGACCGCATCGACCAGCAAGCCCAACTCCAGGCGCTCGCCATGGCGCACGGCGTCGAACACCACGATGCAGGTGCGCCGCCCCACCGATGCCGGCGGGTGGCCAAAGCGTGCCTGCAGGTCGATCACAGGCACCACGGCACCGCGCAGGTTGATGACCCCGCGCACGAAGCTGGGCATCAGCGGCACCGTGGTCATGGTGCCGTACTGGATGATTTCACGCACGGTACGGATGTCCATGGCGAACACATCGCTGCCGAGCATGAAGGTCAGGTACTGCGCGGTGCCGGGGGTGTCCGCGGCCTCGCTGCCAAGGTGAGAGATGGCGGCCATGGTGCGCTCCTTCAGAAGGGACGGAAGCTGCCGCCCGCCACCTTGGCGATGCCCGAAGCACCGCCTCGCGCGGCCATGTTCGCCGGGCGGCGACCCACGTCTGCCGCGTCCATCGCCCCGCCACCGTCGATGTTGAAGAAGGCGATCGACTGCTGCAATTGCTCGGCCTGACCGGACAACTCTTCCGAGGTGGCCGCCAGCTCTTCCGAGGCCGATGCGTTTTGCTGCGTGGCCTTGTTGAGCTGCGTCATGGCTTCGCCGATGTGGCCCACCGATTGGCTCTGCTCTGCCGAGGCCGCGGAGATTTCCTGCACCAGCTCCGACGTGCGCTGGATGGACGGCACGATCTCGTCGAGCAACTTGCCCGCACGCTCGGCCGTAGACACGCTGTTGGCCGCGAGCTCACCGATTTCCTGCGCGGCCGTCTGGCTGCGCTCGGCCAGCTTGCGGACCTCGGCGGCCACCACCGCGAAGCCCTTGCCATGCTCACCCGCACGCGCGGCCTCGATGGCGGCGTTCAGGGCCAGCAGGTTGGTCTGGTAGGCGATGTCATCGACGATGCTGATCTTGGCAGCGATCTGTTTCATCGCCGTCACGGTCTGGCTCACGGCAGAGCCGCCATCGCCAGCCTCGCGGGAGGCCTTGGTGGCCATGCCGTCGGTGACCTTGGCGTTGTCGCTGTTTTGCGAGATGGACGCCGACATCAGCTCGATGGCATCGGTGGTTTGCTCGACCGATGCGGCCTGCTCGGACGCCGCTTGCGACAGCGACTGGGCCGTCGCACTGACCTGGCTGGCCGCCCCCGTGAGGGCCGCCGCGGCCGAACGCACTTCGCCCAGCACGCGGGTGAGCTGGTCGCCAGTTTCGTTGCCCGCCTCCTTGACCTTGTGGAAGAGGCCGGCGTGCTCGCGGTGGATGCGGTGGCTCAGGTCACCGCTGGCAAAGGCCGTCAGCAGGTCGGCCACGTCGCTGAGGCCGCGCTCGCTGGTCTCCAGGATCTGGTTGACGCCGCCGCCCAGCGAGGCGAAGAAACCCGCCTTGTCCTGCAAGGACACGCGCTGCGAGAAATCGCCACTGGCCGCTGCCGCCACGACGTTGGCGATCTCCTCTTCGGTCGCCACTTCTTGCGTGCGGTCGCCCCACTCCACCACGGTGCCGGTGCGCACGCCGTGCGCGTCGATGACCGGCGTGGCCACCAGCGCGAAGGTCCGGCCCGCCACCTTGATCTGGGCGCGGTGGGTGTCGCGCAGGCCCGCCAGCATGTTGCGCTGGTGCGCCGGGTTCTTGTGGAAGATGTCGATGTTGGAGCCCAGCACCTTGCGCACATCGAACTGCGGCAAGGCCTTGCGCAGGTCGGCTTCGGCGTTGCTGAGCATTTGCTCGACCGCCTTGTTCATGAAGACGATGTTCTGATCGGCATCGGCGATCATCACGTTGCTCGTGACCACCTCCAGCGCCGTGCGGATGCGGGCGTTGCGCTCGCTCTCAAGCACCACCGCCGACAGGCGTGCGCAGACATCGTCCATCGCCTCGGTGATCACGGCCTTCTGGCCTGGCAAGCGCGCCATCTTCACGTCGAAGCGGCCCTCGCCGTAGGCCTTGATCGTGTCCACCACCTGCATCTTCACGGCGATGTGGGCGGCCACCAGCTGGTTGATCTTGTCGCCAATGCCGGCACTGACCGCAGGCAGCGCGGACACGTCGATGGTCTTGCCGATCCAGCCCTGCTCGTGCTCGCGGCTCATGGTGTCCAGGCGGCCCTCCAGCTCTTCGAGCGCGCGGTGGGCATCGGTGATTTCCTGCCGTGCCCCGGCATGCACGGCGCGTTGTCGCACCAGGCCCCAGCCGGCACAGGCCAGGCCCGCTGCGGCCAGGCCGATCGACAGAGCCGCAGGCCCGTGGTCGAGGAAGGGGGTGATGACCAAGGCGGCCATGCAGGCGGCAGCCGCCATCAAAGCCTTGTCGGGCAGGTTCGGGGTGTCAGCTGTGTAGGCCATGGGAGGCTCCTTCGTCCGGGGTGGCACGACTGTGCGAGGGAAGTTGAGGGCTGCTGACCGACCGGGTGGGTCGGCGCATCCGCTCGGCGGCAGCCAGATCGCCAAGCGCATGGACATCGAAAATGAGCGCCACATCGCCGTTGCCGAGGATGGACGAGCCGCTGATGCCGCGCAGGGAGCGGAACATGCGGCTGAGGGGTTTGATCACGGTCTGGTAGTGGCCCATCAGCACATCGACCAGCACGCCGTATTGGCGACCGGCCGACTGGATGACCACCACGCTGGGCCGCACGGCCGGGGCGCAATCGAGGCCATAGACCTCGCTGAGCGACATGACGGGCAGCACCTGGCCACGCAGCTCCATGCAGCACCGGCCATCGGCCTGCATGGACTGGCCCAGGCCATCGCCCTGGATGACCTCGACCACCGACTCCAGCGGGAAGATGAAGCGCGAGTCGCCCACCCCGACGAGGAAGCCGTCGATGATGGCCAGCGTCAGGGGCAGGCGGATGTCGATGTCCGTGCCTTCGCCTGGCGCGCTGGCGATCTGCACGCGGCCGCGCAAGGCCTCGATGTTCTGACGCACCACGTCCATGCCCACACCGCGGCCCGACAGGTTGGTGACCTGCTCGGCGGTGGAAAAGCCAGGCTCGAAAATGAGCTGGAGGATGTCGGCATCGGGCGGCGTGACGCCGGGTTCGACCAGGCCACGGTCCCAGGCCTTCTTCAGCACCCGCTCGCGCGAGATGCCGCGGCCATCGTCCCGGATGCGGATGAGCACGTGGCCCGACTCGTGGCAGGCGCTGAGCGTGAGCTGGCCTTGCGCCGGCTTGCCTGCTGCCACGCGTTCCTCGGGTGTTTCCAAGCCGTGGTCCAGCGCGTTGCGCACCAGGTGCATGAGCGGGTCGGCGATGCGCTCCACCATGGATTTGTCCAGCTCGGTCTCGCCGCCCTGGATCTCCAGCACGACGTCTTTGTGCAAGTCGGCAGCCACGTCGCGCACCACGCGGCGGAAGCGGCTGAAGGTCTCGCCGATCGGCACCATGCGCAACTGCAGCGTGCCATTGCGGATCTCTTCGATCAGGCGCTCCATGTGGCCGTTGGCCTCAATGAGCGCGCCCTGGCGGGTCTCGCGGGCCAGCATCGACGCACCGGCGCTGGCCACGACCAGCTCACCCAGCAGGTTGATGACGGCGTCGAGGCGGTCGGCCTGCACGCGGATGAAGCGGCCATCTTCGGCACCATCGCGGGCCTTGGGTTTGCGCGCATCGGCGGGCACGGACGCGGCTGCGTTGGCAGTTGCGGAGGTCGTCACAGCGGCAGCCTGCGTGGCTGGGGCCGGCGCCGCATCCAAAGCCTGGTGTGTCTCTGCCAGGCCCTGCGTGGTCGGTGTCGGCGGCGTGATGCACAGCTCGCAGTCCTCGCGCACAAAGCTGAAGGCGTCTTCGATGCCCGCTTGCACCGCGTCGGTCCGCAGCGTGAAGCCCAGCCCCAAGTGGCAAGACTCGGGCTCCAGTTGGTCCAGCGCGGGCACGGCAGCCTCGTCGAGCACCACGTCGTCCAGTTCACCCAGACCGCGCAGGTAGTTCAAGATGGCCAGCGGGTCCATGCCATTGCGGAAGGTGTCGTGCCCGAAGCGCACGTCGATGTGCCAGGGCTGGGCCTGCGGGGTTTCTTGTGCCCCCACCGCCTGTGTCACCCCCGGCAAAAGGGCATCGCCCGCACCGGTGCCTGGCGCACCGCCATCGGTCCAGCGCTGCAACTCGGCCACCAGGTGCTGGCGCAAGCCTTCGGAGGCAGACACGTCGCTGGCGAGGTCGCTGGCCGCGTCCACGAGCAGTCGGATCTGGTCATTGCATTGCAAGAGCAGCGTGCTCATGGCCGGCGTCAGGTGCTGGCGCCCCTCGCGCAGTCCGTCGAGCAGGGACTCGACGTGGTGCGTGAACGCCACCACCGCGTCCAGGCCGAACACGCCTGCCGAGCCCTTGACGGTGTGCGCGCAGCGGAACAGGGCATTGAGCAACTCGGCGTCGTTGGGCGCATCTTCGAGCTGCAGCAGCAGCTGCTCGACCCGTTCGATCTGCTCCTGGGCCTCGCTGATGAAGGCGGGCAAGGCTTCGGCGATGAAGCTCTGGTCGGTGTCGTCGTGCAGGTGGGCCATGGGTCGCTCCGGGTGCGGATGTCGTGGGGCTCAGGCATCGAGCCACTGGCTCAGACGCTGGCTCAGGCCCAGGCCGTGGCAAGCCTGCTGGAGGGCATCGCTGGCGGCCACCAGGTGCAGCTGTTGTCCGCGGGCGTGCAGGCTGTGGGACAGCGACAGCAGCAGCTGCACCCCGGCGGCATCCGCCTGGACCACGTCCGCGGCCTGCACCGGCCAGACGCGGGTGTCGCGGTCGGCATCGAGCCAGCGCAGCATGTGGGCGTGGGTGTCGGCCGCGCTGTAGATGCTCAGCTCCGCCGGCAAGGCGCGGGGCGTCGGGAGGGTGGCAGCGTCGCTCATGGTCGGTCTCGTCAGGCCAGCACCAGCTTGGAGACAGCGTCCAGCAGCACGGGCGGGTTGAAGGGTTTGACGATCCAGGCCTTGGCGCCGGCGGCGCGTCCGCGCTCCTTGGTGGCGTCCTGGCCTTCCGTGGTCAGCATCACCACGGGCGTGAACTTGTAGCTGGGGTGGGCCTTGACCTTGGTCAGGAAGGTGATGCCATCCATGCGCGGCATGTTCACGTCGCTGACGATGAGATGGATCTTGCGGCCGTCGAGCCGGGTCAGCGCTTCTTCGCCATCGCCCGCCTCCAGCACCTCGTAACCCGCGCGCGACAGGGCCAGTTTCACCACGGTGCGCAGCGAACTGGAGTCATCGACGATCAGGATGGTTTTGCTCACGGCATGCTCCTCGTGTGTGCCCGTGCCAGGTCAGAAAAAAGTGAGTTCGGACGCCTGCTGCGCCGCGGCAGGAGGCGATGTCGGCGCGCCTGCCCCGGTGGGGTCGCGGCTGCCGCTGGTGCCATGTGCCGCGCGCTGCTCGTCGGTGGTGTAGCCGGCCTGCAGCAGTTCCTGCCAGCGTTCGCGGTCCAGGCGCTGGCCTTGCCGCAAGACGCCATCGACCTGCTGCACAGCCTGTTCGATGGAGTGGTTGACCTGCTCCATGATCTGCTGCACGCGGTCCTGGAACTGGAAGGCCATCATCATTTGTTCGACCTGCTGGCGCACCGCCTCGCCATGGGCGCCGAGCACGGTCGCACGCTGGTGCAACTGCTTGACCACGCCCTCGACGTCCTGGATGACGTGCTGGATGGTCGCGCCCGATGCGTCGATCACCTGGCCATCGGCCTCGGCTTGGGTGCGGGCGCAGTCCAGGGCGTCGCCCATCTGCGTGCGCAGGTCGTCGATTTGCTGACCGATGCGGCGCCCGGTGTTGCCCGATTCACCAGAGAGTCGTCGCACCTCGGCGGCGACCACCGCGAAGCCCCGGCCGCTTTCGCCCGCGCGGGCGGCCTCGATGGCGGCGTTGATGGAGAGCAGGTTGGTCTGTCGGGCCAGCTTGGCCACTTCCTCGGCCATGTCTTGCAAGCCACCCGAGCGCTGCGCCAGCCCTTGCACCGAACCCAGGATCTGTTCGCGCGACTGCACGAAGGCCGAGAAGTTCTGCATCAGGCCATTGAGGTCGGCTTCACAGCGCGTGAGCACCTGCGTGCGCGAGGCTTCCTGCTCATGCGCCTGCGGCCCGTTCGCCACGATCTGGTCCAGCTGGGTGAGGATGTCGGAGAAACCAGCGAGCAACTCGTCGGTGGCCTCGCGCATCTGTGTTTGCGCCGTCTGCAGGTGTGTGAGCCACAGGGCGGCGGCTTCCGACAGGCAATCGGCCGCTTCCTGGCCCGCGCTGCCCTCGACCGGGCCCGCAGGCTGCACGCCACGCGCAACATGCACCCAGGCCAGCACCGCGCCGCTGAGGCCCAGCATCACCAGGCCGGCACCCATCGCCGCAGGCCAATGTGCCAGCCAGGCGGACATCGCCACCAACCAAGCACAAGCTGCCGCGCACCACGCCGCATTCTGGCGAGCACGTGTCCATCCGTCTGACCGCATTCCATCCCCTTGTGAGGAGCATTCAAGTGCCAGGACGCGCTCCTCAACGTCGCACTGGCCCTGCGGTGAAAGGGGTCACTTTTGGCAACCCCCACTGACTGAAGCACCGTCACCGCGCCGGTACTCCTCACTATCGGTCACGATTGCAGCGCACCAAAATCGAAATATGCGGCACATGTCACGACAGTTCGAGGGACCTCCCGAAGCGCCCCATCAGGGTGCACCCGCAAGGGGGTGCCGCGGGGGATGGCAGAAAGAAAGTGCCGCGCGATAATGGCGGGGCTAACAAACGGCACCCTTTTCAACCAACCATCTCTTGTCTGGAACGCATCCATGGCTTCTGTCAACAAAGTCACCCTCATCGGCAACCTGGGCCGCGACCCCGAAGTCCGCTACACGCCCAACGGCGCCGCCGTTTGCAACGTGTCCATTGCCACCACGCGCAACTGGAAGGACAAAAATTCGGGTGACAAGGTCGAAGAGACCGAATGGCACCGTGTTGTGTTTTACGACCGCCTGGCCGAAATCGCCGGCGAGTACCTGAAGAAGGGCCGCTCGGTCTATGTCGAAGGCCGCCTGAAGACCCGCAAGTGGCAGGACAAGGACGGCAAGGACAACTACACCACCGAAATCGTCGCCGAGCAGATGCAACTGCTGGGCGGCCGTGAAGGTGGTGGCATGGGTGGTGGTGGCGGCGGTGGCTACGGCGGCCAGCAAGGCGGTGGCGACGAGTTCAGCCAGGAAGCCCCGGCACAGGCCAGCCGTCCGGCGGCACGTCCGGCACCGGCACCGCGCCCTGCACCGGCCCCTGCGCCGAAGTCCGCCACGGGCTTCGACGACATGGACGATGACATCCCCTTCTAGGATTTACCTTTGCCTAGATGGTAAACAAAAAGCCCTAAGTGATTGTCGCTTGGGGCTTTTTTCTTGTTGACGTGGTTCTTGGGGTTTGGGGTCGTCTCCGGGCTACAAGCTACTTTTCAAGACTTGTAAATAACTGTGGTGCCGGAGTCCTAAGACTTGACCACGATGCGCCACAATTAAGCAAAACAACCACCAGGGGGAATGCAAGTGGTAGGTGCGCCGGAATTGGCTTTTGGGCGGCTTCTAGACCCGATCGACGGACTTGACAACGTCCTCAAAGAGGTTGACTCCAGCCCACGACTTGAACAACCGCGCCTCCTGTTTTTGAGGTTTCGCCAAGAAGAACCTGAACTCGATGCGCTTGCTGAACTGTTGACAGATCTACTGGTCGACTACGCGATTCCGCTAAGCAAACGTCAGCAGGCAAACGCCTCCGGCATTAGCTCGATCACGCAAGGCAGCACGGCAATGCATGTCCGGTTGTACCGCGAAGCCAAGAGGCTGCTCATCGAGTACGAGAAGGCCAATCAAGGTAGGTATGGCGAACTGGGCGAACTGCTTTCGTACGCAATCGCTGTGCATTACCTCGGTGCAGCACAGATCGGGTCCAAGATGGCCCTCAAGACGTCCCAGGGAATGCCAGTTCATGGCGTCGACGGCTTGCATGTGAGGGCCAATGCTGATGGCACGGTCACATTCTTCGTTCTTGAGTCGAAGGTAATGCCGGACGCCACCGATGCGTCGAGGGATATGGTTGCGTCTATTTCGGACTACCGGGCAGACCGCTCCAAGAAGCTCAATGAGCTAAGGCTGGTGACTGACCTATCGAATCTAGACGCCCTGACCGGCGATCAACGCGAAGCCGCGAAGTCATTTTTTAATGCCTACCAGGGAAACGGAAATCACTTAAAGCGCCGCGATATTCACGTCGGTAGCTTGGTCTTCAGTGAATCGGCATACCAGGATCGGCTTCCGGTTGATCATGAGAAACCCATCACGATCTACGAAGAGCACCTAGAGAAGTTGTACAAGGAAAAGCATAGCCGCTTCAAGGCGAACCTCGAACGTCAAGCAGAGACAAAGGGGCTGGACATAGGGCACTGCATCGTCTTCTTGGTGGCGGTGCCGGACATCAACGAGCTGAAAAGCGCCTTCGCGGGGCTCAACCGATGACTAACTTTGCATCTGAGCTCGCCCGCGACATCCGTCAAGAATCAGCATTCTGGACAGACCTTGCTTCACTCCGTGCAGTGGGAATTCGCGCCACTTTACTGTCCACGAGTACGGACAACGTGTTGTCGGATGTCCCGAGCGTCGATGGCCCGGAGCTGGTCGACGAGGCCCTCGTCAGGCTGCTGAATTCAGCGAGCGTCTTCGTACAAGCATCCGATGAAGCAAGTCACGACCTTGCGCAGCAAATCGCCGTCTTTGCGTCCATTGCCTCCAACGATGTCGACATTCACGATGCCGCAATTCACATTCTTACGGGTCTCGGGAACTTCCCGGGACTGACCAAGCTTCGGGGGTTAGGGTCAGGCCGAAGATATTGCAAGGGACAGCCGCCTCCTTCAGGAGTACACGGATGTGGTCTCTGCGATGTACTCGATTTGCCTGCTTGAAGAGGATCACACCTACGCTGAGAAAATCTGGCCGACGTTGAAGCAGAAGTACGTCGAGCTTGGAAGACCCGTCCCAACGCATCTAGCAGTCAATCGTGCAACGGTGTTGTTTCGTACCGAGCAATACCCAGCTGCCCGAGAAGCCTACGAAGAGGCACTTATTGGACTCGAAGCATGTGACAAGCACGACGAGGGGCGTGCAAGGATTTTGATCAATCTGTCGGCATGCCTCCGCGACCTCGGCGAGCACGAGCGCTCCGATGCCAGGTTGGCTGAGGCTCGAATGCTGGTGTCCACCTTCGAGGAGGTCGACCCAGAGCTGCCTCTCGAAATGGAGTTGATCGCAGCAAAAAGCGCTGTTGCCAAGAGAGACTTCTTTGAAGCGGGCGCGTGCCTAGTTCGCGCGGCCAACCGCCCAACTGATCATTGAACCCACTCATCCCCAATCGTCTCGGCCTGCTCCAGCACCAGCTCTATTGCTGCATCAGCCAAGTCAGGCGGGTACTTGTAGCGTTGAATGAACTCGAAGGCTGCGGTAGGTGCAATGATCAGTCTGTTAACTCCAACCCGTTCAAGCAATGGAGTTGGACCTAGCGCAAAAGGGGTGAGAACCGACTCTATTTGGGCGCCAGGCATACCTGCGATTGACGCCAAAAGCGTCACATCCTTTTCCGATACATCGACCCAAGCACCGGCAAACACAGCCGCGATGACGGCATCAGAGGGGGAAACGGCCCATGCCGGCAGTCCCGGTTGGGCTGCGCGCTGGAACAAGTTGCGTATGTGCCAGATTGATACGCTACATCCAGCAGACCGAGCCTGTATCTCCGCGTCAGCTGGAGACACGGACATGTGATCGCTCGCGAGAGCCGCAGCGAAGTCACGAACGCTCGCTCGTTCGAACTGCAGAACCCCGACAGCGTCATCAACTCGCCCCAAAGCACGTATGACCCTGTATCCGGCCTGAACTAGTCTGTTCTGATGCACGGTCGCAGGAGGCGTGAGAACAACCGTTTGGAGCCCATTTGCTGGCGGCTCCTCGTCTGCGAGACTGTCAGCGAAGTCTTCGTTGGTGACCACCAATGCGTTTGCGAGTAACAGCCTGGCCTCGTCCTCCGGTAAAGTCTGCATTGCGCAGTACACCAAGGCCACCGCCTCATCTTGAGAATCGCATTGCAGAGCAGCGCTCGGCCCACTCTCGGTCTTGAATGCACCGACAAGCGGAGTCAAATCCCTTCCGCAGCTCAACAGTTCTGTAGAAACGTGCGGGGTAGTCTGCTTTGCCCAGGATGAGAACCAGTGCTCTAGCGCCTTGCCAAAGCGACCGACCCCAGCTCGAAATTCGACAGTAGCCCAATCTTCGACAGACGGGAGCTTCTCAAGCCACTGCAACACGTCGTCTGCAGCCAGAAGCACGACACCCGCCCACGGATTACCGTTCTTCTTGATGATTTCCGCTTTGATTTTTGCCAGCGCAATGGGGGTCACGCTCCACATCGTCAAGCCGACGTAGATAGTGTCGGCCTTACGCCATCCGTTTGGTAGAGCCTTTGTGCAAGCCGACCTGTAATCCCTCTTGAACTTCTGCTCGTAGTTCCTGTCTGTGCTCAGCTCCCAAACGGACTTGTGGGCTCGGAACTCCAAGTGTTCTTCGTAACTGCATTCCACCCAGCCATCCCAGCCCGCATACCCATTGGTCTCACCGGCAAGGAAGTGAAGATGCGGTTGTTGTTTCGCGACGGTGGCGTAAACCATCCGACGGACAAGTTCGCCAAGCTGAGTCTTTCCAGCTGGCTGTCTCGCCAAATCCTCCAAGTGACGAATTCCAATTCGCGCCATTGAGCCCCCCACACGTTGTCGCGTCGATCCTGGATTCCAGGACGACTTGTTGCGCCATTCAACAAACAAGCGGATCCTGCCATGGGTCGGGCCGTTGACACCGTGTTAGGGGGCGAGACTGTCGGCGTCAGCACCGCCAGCGACTGCTGTTGACACGCGCCAGAAATTAGACCGGATAAGTCGTTGACGCTATTGGCTTTTTGTCTTGTTTACACTAGAAAGGTCAACACAAGCCCGCTGAGGATCAGCGCGCCGCCTCAGGCGGCCACGCCCAGCGGGTGCCCGTCTCCAGTTCCCAGCGCCAGCGCGCGCGCAGCGCCTCCAGCTCGGCCGTGGCCGCAGCCTGTTGCTGATCCAGCCACTGGCGCTGCAGCAGCAACACCTCGCTGAGCGAGCCTTCGCCCAGCTCATAGCCCTTGCGCACGGCCTGCGCGGCCTGGCGGGTCTGCGCTTGCGCCTGTTCGGCCGCCTGCCAGACCTGTTGGCCCGCGCGCCACTCGGCGCGCCACTGGGTCAGGTTGCGCTGCAGCTCACGCCGCACCTCGCCCTCCTGCGCACGCGCCGCCTGGGCGTCGGCCCACTGGGCCTGAGATTGCAATGAGCGGGCCGCGCTGCCCAAGGGCCACGACACGTTCACCCCGAGGATGCGCTCCGCGCCGCTGCGCTCGCGCCCCAGCTGCACGCCCACAGTGGGGTCGGGCTGGCGCTCTGCTTCGGCCAGGCGGGCCTGGGCCTCGGCGGCCTCGGCCTCCAGGCGGGCCAGGCGCCACTGCGGGTGGGCGTCCAGCCAGGCGGCTTCAGCAGCCTCAGCGGCCTCTGGCGCGGAAGCAGGCACGCCTTGCAGCGAGGGCATCGCGTCAGACGGTGCGCCGGTTTGTGGCAAAGGCAAGCCTGGGTAGCGGCTGCGCCACACACCTTGGGCGGCCTGCCAGCGCTGTTGCGCCTGCAACCACTGGGCCTGGGCCTGGGCCCGGCCGGCGTCCAGCAGCACCAGTTCCTGGCGCGCGGCATCCCCCAAGGCATGGCGGCGCGTCGCGGCCTGGTGCTGCTGCTCCCACAGCCTGAGCTGGGCGGCCAGCAGTTGCTCCTGGCGAGATGCCTGCAGCACACCGACCGCATCGTCCAACCAGGTGCGCACCAGCTCGCGCCAGGCCATGGCCAGTTGCGCATCGGCACGCGCTTGCTGGCCTTGGCCTGCGGCCGACGCCGCCTCGGCCTTGGCCGGCAGGCGCAAGCCCCGCGACAGGCCCAGCGACCACTCGCGCGTGCGCACATCGCCACCCGCGGGGCTGGCCGCGCCCACGTCGGCACGGGCGTTGCGCTGCGCCCAACTCGCAGAAGGCGTCCAGTCGTTGGGGTTGGCGACCACCGCCGCACCGCGGGCCCGCTCGGCCTGGTGGCGCTGCAAGGCCACGCGCCAGGCCGGCGAGCGCTGCAAGGCCTCGGTCACGGCGACATCGGCGGGCAAGGCGGAGGCCTCTGCGGCGTGGGCCTGTGCGGGCATGAAGACCAGCAGCAACAGGGTGGCCGCGGCCGCCAGCAGGGCCGCCAACGCCAGGGTGCGTGTCAGCCCTGTCAGCCGGTCCGCCGTCTCACCGAGGTCTCGGTTCAGACCTTGTTTCATGCTGCCTCCGCTTTGCGCACACCGAATCGTTCATAGGCCATGGGCAGCAGCAGCAGCGTCAATGCCGTCGAGCTGAGCAAACCACCCGTCACCACGATGGCCAAAGGCTTCTGGATCTCCGAGCCCGGCCCGGTGGCGAACAGCAGCGGGATCAAGCCCCCCGCCGTGATGGCCGCCGTCATCAGCACCGGCCGCAGGCGGCGCTGAGCGCCCTCCCACACCGCTTCGCGCGGCGAGAGGCCTTCTTCGATCAGCTGGTTGAAATAGCTCACCATCACCACGCCATTGAGCACCGCGATGCCCAGCAGCGCGATGAAGCCCACCGAGGCCGGCACCGAGAGGTACTCGCCCGTGACGGCCAGCGCCGCGATGCCGCCGATCAGGGCCAGCGGCACGTTGGAGAGCACCAGCGCGGCCTGGCGCACCGAACCGAAGGTCGAGAACAGCAGGAAGAAGATCAGCAGCAAGGCCACCGGCACGACCAGGCCCAGGCGTTGCGCGGCGCGCTGCTGGTTCTCGAACTGGCCGCCCCAGGTGATGCGGTAGCCCTCGGCCAGAGGCACGGCCTGCGTCACCTTGGCACGGGCTTCTTCGACGAAGCCGACCAGGTCGCGGCCGCGCACATTGGTCTGCACCACCACGTAGCGCTCGGCCTGTTCGCGGTCGATCTTGACCGGGCCGTCGGTGCGCGTGAGGCGCGCCACGGTGGACAGCGGCAGCGATTGCCCATCGGGCGTGACGATGCGCAGCGCCTCGAAGTCGGCCGGCGACTGGCGCAGCTTATCGCTGCCACGGATCACCAGCGGCGTGCGCCGACCCGGCTCCTGGACAAGGCCGATGGGCTGGCCCTCGACCCAGCGGCGCAGGTCGGCCTGGATGTCCTGGGCGTGCAAACCCAGGCGGCCCGCGGCCTGGCGGTCGATCTGCACCTGCAGGTAGGCCACGCCGTCGTTGCGCAGGGTGAGCGTGTCGGTCGCACCGGGGATCTGCGCGATCAGGGCTTCGACCTTCAGCGCCATGGCGTTGAGCTCCTTCAAGCCCGTGCCGTAGATCTTGATGGCGACGTCACCGCGCACGCCGGTCAGCATCTCCGAGACGCGCATGTCGATCGGCTGGGTGAAGGTCGAATCCACCCCGGGGAAGCTCTCCATGACCTCGCGCAGTTGGCCGATCAGCCATTCCTTGTCGGGGTTGCGCCAGGTCTCGTGCGGCTTGAGCACGAGGAAGGTGTCGGTCTGGTTCAGGCCCATCGGGTCCAGGCCCAGTTCGTCGGCACCGCTGCGCGCGACGATGCCCTGCACCTCGGGCACGCGCTTCAAGATCTCTTGTTGCACGCGCAGGTCCACGGCGGCGGTGGCGTCCAGACCGATGGAGGGCAGCTTCTCCAGCTGCAGGATGAGGTCGCCTTCGTCCAGGGTGGGCATGAAGGTCTTGCCGACCTGCGTGAACAGCAGCACCGCGCCCAGCAAGGCCGCGCCCGCACCGCCCATCAGGGCTTTGGGATGGGCCAGCGCCCAGCGCAGCATGGGCAGGTAGCCGGCGTGCAGCTTGCGCATCAACCAGGGCTCTTGTGTGTGGCCGGCTTTGAGCAACCACGAGGCCAGCACAGGCACCAGGCTCAGCGACAGCAGCAGCGACACACCGAGCGCGAACACGATGGTCAGCGCCACCGGCCCGAACAGCTTGCCTTCCAGCCCTTCCAGGCTGAGCAGGGGCAGGAACACGATGATGATGATGGCGATGCCCGAGGTGACCGGCATCACGACCTCGCGGGCCGCGCGCGCCACCACCTGCAGCATGGGGTGCTTGTCGGCATCGCCCTTGGCGAGGTGGGCCTCGACGTTCTCGACCACCACCACGGCGCCATCGACCAGCATGCCAATCGCAATGGCCAGACCGCCCAGGCTCATGAGGTTGGCCGACAGGCCGAACCAGCGCATCAGCACGAAGGTGCCCAAAGCGGCCAGCGGCAGCATCAGCGCCACCACCAGGGCCGGACGCACCTGCCCCAGGAAGGCCAACAGCAGCAAGACCACCAGCACCACGGCTTCCAGCAAGGCCTTGCCCACGGTGTAGACGGCCCGGTCCACCAGCTTGCTGCGGTCGTAGAACACGTCGATCACCGTGCCCTTGGGCAGCGTGGGCTGCAGCGTCTCCAGGCGGGCCTTGACACTGGCCACCACCTCGCGGGCGTTGGCGCCGCGCAGGCCCAGCACCAGACCCTCGACGGCCTCGCCCTTGCCGTCTTTCGTGACGGCGCCGTAGCGCGTCAGCTCGCCAAAACGCACCTCGGCCACATCGGCCACCCGCGTGACGCGGCCGGCTTCGCTGCGCACCACGGTGTTGCGCACATCGTCGAGCGTTTGCAGGGCGCCCTGGGCCCGCACGATCAGGGCTTCCTCGCCTTGCGTGAGGCGGCCTGCACCGTCGTTGCGGTGGCTGGCCACGATGGCCTCTTGCAACTGGTTGAGGCTGACGCCCTGCGCCTGGAGCGCGGCCGGGTCGGGCACGACCTCGAAGGTGCGCACGCGGCCGCCCAGGCTGTTGACGTCGGCCACGCCGGGGATGGTGCGCAGCGCAGGCCGGATCACCCAGTCGAGCAGGCGGCGGCGCTCTTCCAGCGTCTGCGGGCCCTCGATGGTGAACATGAACATCTCGCCCAGCGGCGTGGTGATGGGCGCCAGGCCACCTTCGGCCGTGTCGGGCAGGTCTTTCATGACGCCGCTCAGGCGTTCGTTGACCTGCTGGCGGGCCCAGTAGATGTCGGTGCCGTCCTCGAAGTCCAGGGTGATGTCGGCCAGCGCGTACTTCGAGGTCGAGCGCAGCATCTTTTGCTTGGGGATGCCCAGCAGCTCCTGCTCGATGGGCACGGTGATGCGGGATTCGACCTCCTCGGGCGTCAGGCCCGGCGCCTTGACGATGACCTTGACCTGCGTGCCCGACACATCGGGGAAGGCGTCGATGGGCAGCTTGGTCCAGGCGAACACGCCCGCACCGGCCAGCATGATGACCAGGATCAGCGTCAGCAGGCGCTGACGCAGCGAGAACTCGATGAGTGCGTTCACAAAGGGCTCCCGCGGCTCAAGGCTTGAGCAGCGCCTTGAGCGCGGCGGTGCCCCGGGTCACGATGCGCAAGGGCGCAGCACCGGCAGAGGTGTCGGGCAGGCCCTGCACGACCATGTCGCTGCCCTGGCGCCCCAGCGTCTTCACCTTCTGCAGGCGGTAGCGCCCCGGCGCTTCTTCGATGAACACGGCCTGCTCGCCCGACGCCGACAGCGTCACGATGGCCGACTCGGGCAAGAGCGGCAAGGCGCTGCTGGTCTGCAGCCGGGCTTGCACCCACTGCCCCGGACGCAGGCTGCCGGACGCCGTCTGGCGCAGGCGGGCGCGCACGGTCACGCTCTGGGTGCGCTCGTCGAGCAAGGGCGCGATGGACACCACCGTGGCCACCAGCTCGCCAGATCCGGGCGCAGCGCTGCGGCCAGCCAGCAGCACCTGCACGGTCTGGCCCGCCTGCAGCCCCTGGGCCTGCTGCACCGGCACCTGCAATTCGACAGACAGCTCCTGCAGGTTGGCCAGCTTGAGCAGCGGCGCCGCTTCCTCGACGCGCTGGCCGACGCTGACCATCAGCTCGGCCACCTGGCCGCTCATGGGCGCCACCAGCGTGATCTCGCCGTTGGGCGACACCTGGGCCGAGCCCAAAGCCTGGCCGACGGCCTGCTGTTGCTGCTGCGCCGTCAAGCGCGCCACGCGGGCCTGGGTGCGGCTCTGGTCCAGGCGCGATTGCGCGATCAGGCCTTCGGACATCAACTGCTCGTCGCGCTGGAGGCTGCGCTCGGCCAGCTCCTGCTGGCTGCCGGCCTGCAAGGCGTCGCGGCGCAAAGCCTGGGCCTGGGTGCTGCGCAAGCGCACCAGCCACTGGCCCTGGCGAACCTGGGCACCGGTGTCGGCCTGGATGGCCGTGACCAGGCCCGACACGGGTGCGGCGAGCACCTGCTGCTGCTGGGCTGGCAAACGCAGCTGCGCAGACACCGTCAAGCCACCCTGAGCCGACTGGGACAAGGGCACAGAGGTCACCCCGAGCGCGGCCACCTGCTGGGCCGTGAGGTTCAGCCCCTCGGCAGGCGCTGCGGCACCCGCACTGACGGCGACACAGGCCAGCACCGAGGCCAGGCCCTGACCGAAACGCTGCCGCACACCCTGGCTCAACTTGGAAAACATCGGCTCACCTTTTCATGGATCGCTCACAGTGTCGCGCTGCAACATGAAGCCAAGCTGAACACGGCGGGCAGGCCCCCATGCTAACGTTTGGGCATGAAATTGCTCCTGCTGGAAGACGACCCGATCCTGGGCGAAGGCCTGCGCGATTTCCTGCGTGCCGAGGGCCACACGGTGGACTGGGCCCAACGCCTGCTCGATGCCCGCTGCCTGGTGGGCGAACACCATGACGCCCTGCTGGTGGACTGGCAGCTGCCCGACGGCTCCGGCCTGGACTGGGTGCGCAGCCTGAGGCGCCAGAACGACATGCGCCCCATCCTGATGCTGACCGCGCGCGACCTGCTCAAGGACCGCATCACCGGCCTGGAATCGGGCGCAGACGACTACCTCGTCAAACCCTTCGAGCCCGAGGAGCTGCTCGCGCGCCTGCACGCCGTGCACCGCCGCGCCGCCGGCGCCCCCAGCGGCCGCAAACGCGTGGGCGACATCGAGATCGACCTGCAAGCCCGCAGCGTGTGGCTGCGCCAGCACGAACGGCTGGACCGCGTCGAGCTCACCGCGCGCGAATGGCAGCTGCTGGAAGCGCTGGTCAACCGCAGCGGCCGCATCGTCGAGAAGGCCGCGCTGGAAGGGCTGGTCGGCGGCGATGGCAACGCGCAGAGCAACGTCATCGAGGTGCACATCGCCAACCTGCGTCGCAAGCTCGGACGCAGCCTGATCGAAACCGTGCGCGGCCTGGGCTACCGCATCCCCTCCGAAGCATGAGCGCGATGAGCGCCCGCGCCCTGCCCTCCATCCGCCAGCGCCTGAGCCGCGTGCTGGGCGGCATCGCCATCGTCTGGGGGCTGGGCATGACCGCGGGCGTCGGCCTGCTGACGCACGAGGTGCTCGACGACCTGCTGGACGGCGCCTTGCGCGAATCGGCCGAGATCCTCTACGGCCTGGTCGCCGTGGCCGACCGCGACAGCAACCCGCCCGCCGAGGGGATGCTGCCCGCCCCACCGCACCAGGAAAACCTGGTCTGGCAGCTGGTGGACACGCAAGGCCGCGTGGTGCTGAGATCGCACAAGGCGCCCGAATCCCGCCTGACCGAGCGCCAGAACGAAGGCTTCACCGACGAAGCCCTGGGCCTGTGGCACGTCTTCACCTTGCCCATGCGCAACGGCCACAGCGTGCTGCACGTGGCGCAGCGCGAAGACACCCGCCGGGCCACGATGTGGCTGGCCATGGGCACCTCGGTCGGCCTGACCCTGCTGCTCGGCCTGTGCGCCGCCTGGTGGCTCAACCGCGGCCTGCGCCGCGAACTGCAGCCCCTGCTCGACCTTTCCAGCGAAGTCG
>Ga0209107_10000519_pt1 | contig 22374 bp, 20 predicted proteins | sample LakErihyJuly2011_2_FD_187460 | JGI IMG/M metagenome (GOLD analysis project Ga0209107, IMG submission 187460) | Freshwater microbial communities from dead zone in Lake Erie, Canada - CCB hypolimnion July 2011 (SPAdes) (version 2) | ecosystem: Environmental > Aquatic > Freshwater > Lentic >...
GGTACTGTTTACGTATATAATAATATTGAAGGATATTTTATACTAGGTGATGAATTAATTGATAAATCAATTTTACCTGGTAGTCAGTATGGAAAATCTGTTGCCGTTACCAATGATCGTATTTTTGTAGGTGCCCCATCAACTGCATCAACTGGCAATGACGATTCTACTGCATATCAATTTGATAAATTAGATAACGAAGTTAATAGTTGGAAATTATTACGTGAGCAGCAAGATCTAGTTGATCCAACATCAATAAAAAGAATAGTATTAATTGATAACTTAAATGAATCTGTAGTTGATTATCTTGATATTATAGATCCATTAAAAGGAAAAATTGCCGGCATTGCTGACCAAGAATTAAAATATAGATCAGCATTTGACCCTGCTACATATTCTATTGGACTTGCTAATAATATAGTTGATTCAAATACAAGTTGGATTGACGAGCATGTTGGAGAGTTATGGTGGGATTTAAGTACTGTAAAATATGTATGGTATGAACAAGGTGATGATATATTTAGAAAAAATAATTGGGGTAAATTATTTCCGGGTTCTAATATAGATGTGTATGAATGGGTAAAATCTGATTTGTTACCCAGTGAGTGGGCTGCACAAGCAGATACCAATGAAGGACTAACTAAGGGAATAAGTGGTCAACCTAAATATCCTGATAATAGCAGCATATCTGTTAAACAATTATTTAATAATGTAACCACTTCTTTTGAAAATGTATATTATTTCTGGGTTAAAAATAAAGTAACTATTCCTGATGTTAACAATAGAAGAATTAGCAGTTATCAAGTATCCAAACTAATAGCCGATCCAATTTCATATGGATTAAAATTTGCTGAAATTATAACAGCGTATGGAAGTATAGCATTTGCAAATGTACAACCGTCTTTGATTGGGGATCGTATTAGTGTTAATATATCATTTGATAATATTAACAATACTATTCCAAAACATACTGAGTGGTTACTACTTGCTGAAGGAATTGCCAATGATGTTCCTACTTCATTACTAGAGAAAAAATTATTTGATAGTTTACTTGGCCACGACGAATTAGGAAATAGTGTTCCGGATATAATGTCAACACCAAGAAATAGATATGGTATTGGAATTCGTCCTCAACAAACATTATTTAAAGATAGATTAACAGCATTAAGAAATTTAGTAGAGTTTGCTAACTCTATATTAATTAAAAATATTATAACAGAAAAAGAATATATATTTACTAATCTTAATAAAACAGATTTGATACCTGATAAATTTTCAAGAGAATACGATGATGTTATTACTTCTATCACAACCGAAGGTGAACTTAATTTGGTTATAGATAGTAGTTTATTTAGACAAGCAATATTAACATGTAATATTGTAGATGGAAAAATTGCGTCTGTTACAATTAATGATCCAGGTTATGGTTATACAACGGCACCAGCAGTCACTATAACTACTTATAACTACGGTGGTATAATTTCTGATCCAGAATTGTTAACTACAATTAACAATAAGGGCCAAGTTATTTCAGTATCAATAGAAAATCCAAGCAATGGCCTGGCTGATGCTCACGCTGTTGTCCGCCCCCACACATATATCATTAACTCTAATTCGGAATATAACGGTCGTTGGACAAAACATGTTTTTAATTATAATTTGACAACTGAAACTAAATGGACACGAATTAAAAATCAAACATACAATACTCCTTTATATTGGGATAAAGTTGATTGGGTAGGCTTAAATTTTAATAAATTTAAAGATTATAATTATGTAATTCCAACAGCGGCTGAAATAAATTCATTGTATGAAACTGAAGTAGGCGACTACATAAAAATTAATAATATAGGCGATGGATATTATGCAATACTTGAAAAGGTATCGCCTGACCAATTGGGAAATTTTTCTGTAGAATATAATATAATTTATAGAGAAAAAGGAACAATACAAATTTCTGAAAGAATTTGGAACTATACAGATTCAAAATATTCTTATGATATTGCCACATTAGATGAAACATTATATGATCAAATTCCAGATTTAGAAGTACTATATATATTAAAAGCCTTGAAAGAAGATATTTTTATAAATGATTTAAAAATTAATTGGAATTTATTTTTCTTTACTGCTGTTAGATATGCATTAACTGAACAAAAATTACTTGATTGGGTCTTTAAAACGTCCTTTATAAATGTAGTAAATCAATTAGGATCACTAGATCAACGCCCTGTTTATAAGTTAGATAATGAAAAATATTATGAAAATTATGTTAGAGAAGTTAAACCATATCATTCAAATATAAGAACTTATATATCTAAATATACATATATTGATGATCAGTTTAATTCTAATTCTATGGATTTTGATATGCCTGTATATTTTAATAATTCAACACAGAATTATGAAGTTGTTACGGTGGCAAATACATCCACACTAAATTTACAGCCGTGGAAATCATGGAGAGATAATTACAAATATTCTGTCGGATCAGTAACTGTTTCAAATCCCGGCGCTGGATATACGTCTCGTCCTACAGTTGTTATTAATGGTGGAGGAACAACTGTTAGTTCTACCGCAACTGCCGAAGCCTATATACGTTCGGGATCTGTATATCAGATATTAATAACAGATCCAGGTGAAGGATATACAGAAACTCCTATTGTTACTATTACCGGTGGAGGATTGTTTACCACACAGGCAACCGCATCTCCAAATTTATTAAATTCAACAATAAGAAAAAATATAATTGGATTAAGATTTAATAGGATTACTACCATACCAGAAATTCAATCAGAAACTTTTACTGATACATTTATTTGCTCTGGCTATGACAATAAATTTGAATTATCTTGGTTAGCAGATTCAAACAAACTAACTATTACTCCTACTGTAAATGGAAAATTAGTACTTTCAACAGATTACACAATGGAGTATTATACTAAAAATTATAATGGATATACTAAAAAATATTGTAGATTTGTATTTTTAAATTATGTTCCTAAGAGGGATTCTGAGTTTAACATTTCTTATAACAAAAGTATAAAATTATACACCGCTATTGATATGATTGAAAAATTATATACAGGTACTTTTGCCATATCAGAATTAATGACAGGCACAGTATATCCAAATACTATTGTTCAGGGATTACCGTTTAACTATTCGCCTGTTTGGGATACATATGACGAATACGATAATAATAGTGTATGGAGTGATAATATAGGTAATTATGTTTCAACCAAATTAATTAGAGATATTAATAAAGACACATCCATCTTATATCTTAACACAGTTGAAGGAATTATTCCTGGACAAAGTATTAATATTTTAGGATCTCCTACCAATGTATTTAGAACCGATACTGTTGTAGTTTCTGTTAATTCAGGAACAAATTCAATATCAATAAATCAACCACATTATTTGATTGGACAAGCAAAGTCAACTTCTACCAGTATAGGTACAAATATTATCTTTAAAACTAGAACAGAATTTAACAATGATATTCGAGTTGGTGATCGCATTCGTATTAATATGTCTGATATTAGTTTTAATGGAGTATATAATGTTAAATCAGTAATTGATACTGATAAATTTATTGTTACAGCAACCTCGATACTTTCTACAACTACAATTTATACAGATATTTCTTCATCTGCTACAATTTCAACTATATTAACTAATGTTAATACAGGAACTGTATTGCTAGATGCTGTGGCAAAAACTTTTGTTATGAATCCATCATCTTCTACATACATATTAAACTTTAATGTTTCATATAAACAAGTTAGTAAAGTTGCAATTCGTAAAAATAATGAAGTTACGTTCTTGCCATCTGGTATTCCTATTGTAGGACCGTATCCTGCACAAGAATATTATTATATTTCTGAAAATACCAATGGTAATGTAATACTTGGATTCTATCAAATGACTGATCCTAGTTATTATCTAAATATATCTTTATATACAGATCCAACACTTGAATTTTGGAATACTGCTTATATACCCAGTTCTGTGGCCACAATAGTTACAAGTACATTTGATGTAGAACCGGATCTTAAAACTATCGACGGTGATTCCTTCCTAAATATAAGAAACGGATATGCACCTGAAGAGTGTGTTGCGGGAACAGTTGTAGATAGTTTAGGATTAAATGTTTATACCAAAGCAGATACTTCATATGCCATGGTATATTCTGGTTCATTCCCAGTAACAACACTGTCTCCATTTAATCCTAGATTTACATTAAAAATACCGTTTCCAGCCGCAGCAACAGTAATGGTTCATTATAATGGAACAATATTTAATCAAGTTGAAAATATATATTCGTTATCACAATCTAATCAATATTACATGGAAGACAATACTATTGTACTTGCACCTCAGACAGTTAAAGGTCGCGCCGGATATACCATAATAACTGTTGGCGGAAATCGTTCAGTTCTTGATAGTAATATGATTGTTTCAGAAGATTCATCATTTGCAATAATTGAAAGTTTAGCAAGTATAGATGATGTTCGTAGTGCATATGTGTTAGTTGATGGTCAAGAAATTGAAGAAGTTATGTCAACGGGTCAATATGGATATATGATTCAACCAGTTAGTGATACTAATAAAAGAGCATCTGTAAAAATTTATAATATGTCAACACCGGGAACACATACTATAGAAGCATGGTTCTTTGAGTCAGAATATACTAATTTTAATAGGATACATGAAGAAATATTTGAAGTTAGCGACCCAACATCGTTATTTACATTGGCGTTGATTCCAGGAAAATCAGAACCTGCCAGCGAACAAGTAATAGTTGAATTGGGTACAACTATTGTAAAAAGATTAGTGCCACCTTCTGCAAGTTATTATAAAGTAGCAAAAAATAATCGCGAATTTAATATAGATAATAAAAATACACGCCAACCTAATACATATATATCTGATAATATTTTTGTATATGCAAATGGTGTTAAATTAAGATCTGGTTTTGAATATAGTGTTAATTTAACAACTAATAAAATAACCATTATACCTGGATTGTTAAAAAACGGAGATGTTGTTGCAGTTATTGGATTAATAGATGGAACATATGATTATATAGTTGATGGAGATATATTAGCACTTTCTAATCCTATTAGTGATAATATTCTTAGAGTAATATCATTTACTGATCACGACAATATGATGATAAGAACTGAGGTGTTTGATGGGAATCCATATAGACATTTTGCATTATCTCTTCCAGTACTGAATGATAATTATGTTTGGGTATATGTTAATGGAATACCATTAACTGCAAGAGTAGATTTTGAAATCTTAGAAGATTCTAAAACAATAAAAATCAGTAAAGATATATCAGTTACCACTGCTACAACAGATAAGGTCATTGTTACTAGTATTAATCCTCCATCATACGGCGATCAAATTCTAGGTTTTAGAATGTTTGAAAATATGTTTGGAAATCTTGATTCACGTAGACTTTCAGAATTTTATTCAACAACTTTATCACAACCGTTAAGGTACTATGATAATGCAATATATGTTGTTAACGCTACAAAATTATTTTCTCCCGATCCTGTTACAAATACACCGGGTGTTGTGTTAATAGATGGCGAACGTATTGAATTTTTTAGAAAAGATGGAAATATACTAAGACAGTTAAGAAGAAGTACATTAGGAACAGGGCCCGCATATTTTTCAGATATTGGAACTAAAGTTATTGATCAAAGTCAAATACAAATTTTACCAGCATCAAATGAAATAACATGTATACAAACCACTTCAACTACTGCCACAACGTATGTTATTAGTACACTAACTAATAGTGTCGTTGGCGATGGTATATTGTTTATTAAAGATGTACCAGCAGTTGATCAAATTGCTGTATATTATGGTGGTAGACAACTACGTAAAACATCATTAATTGTAAATGATACTGCTATATCATATGATCCAATTTCTATCAGTTTAGTAACACTTCCTCCAGAATTTACAATAACTACTGCAACTAATACGTTGATATTAAATATTTCAGATACTAATAGAATTAAAACTGATATAACTATTGTGCAGAAAAGAAGTTGTGTATGGACCGGAACAAACAAAGTTTCGCTAATTACCAGCACTGCTACACAAGCAATCTTTATGCGTGATAAAGAAGCAGTGTTACCTGACAAATACTATTATGGTGGATAAGATGCCAGAAGATACAAAGATAAATACCGTTATGGATAATAAAAACATGAAAATTTTACCTAAAGATACCAAGCCTATTGAAAAAGGTGCTGTTAGTGTTCAAGGACACATTAAAATCTTTGACCCTAATACCAAAGAAATATTTGTTGATAAAAGAAATGCTATTCATTATGAAAATTTTTCTATAGCATTGGCACAAAGTATTGCAAATCAAACTAATGGACCTATTGCTGAAATGGTATTTGGTAATGGTGGATCTAGAATAGATCCTACAGGAATTATTACTTACCTAACTCCTAATACTGTAGGTAGTGATGCTACTTTATATACTCAAACTTATAATAAACTAGTTGATGCCAAAAGATTTTCATCTATAGATACCGCTAGAAATTTTATGGAAACAAGACATATTACTGGTACAGCATATACGGATGTGTTAGTAAGTTGTCTGTTAGATTTTGGTGAGCCTAGCGATCAGTCCGCGTTTGATACTGGCACATCCAGTACCACTGATTATATATTTGACGAATTGGGATTAAAGTCTTATTCAGAATCTGGTCCAAATTTAGGAATGTTGTTAACTCATGTTATATTTCATCCTGTACAAAAGTCTCTTAATAGAATGATACAAGTTGATTACACAATAAGAATACAAAGTATTAGTACTGGAATTTAATTATGTCTTACACATTACGTTTTTCAGACTTAACTACTACTACCAATATAACGGTGCTGTCAAAAGCAGAAGGCACAGGTATTAATAATTATGACACTAGTTTAGAATTAGTTGGTGCAGGCTATCCAAATTATGGACGACCTACCGCACAGAATTTTCTAAAATTGTTAGAAAATTTTTCAGCACCTTCTAAACCTTTATATCCTATCAAGGGACAACTATGGTATGATACCAGTAATGCTCAATATCCTTTTTTAAAAATATTTGATGGAAAATCTGATACATGGCCAAATGTAAACGGTGTATATCAACAAAGTTCTGATCCAGTTGGTGACGGATTAACAACTAATATCACTAATGGAAATGTATGGGTTGATACAAATCATAATCAATTAAAAATTAGAAGTGCAGGAACATGGACAATTGTTGGACCTAATATATTAACGGGCGTTAACAAAACGGGAATTGAATCAACAACCGCTACCAGTACAACTGGTATTTTGTATCCTATTATAAAAAATTGGGTCAATGGATATGTAGTAGAAATTATTTCCTATGATACATTTACTCCTAGAACAGTTATAGATGGATTTTCAACTATTAAAAAAGGTACTAATTTAACTAATAAAGTTGTAGCAAAATATAATGGGTTGGCAGAAAAAGCATCTGCATTAGAAGTCAGTCCCGGAGTATTGGTAAATGCATCAGAAGTTATTACAACTACAGATGTGTCTACAGACATATCTCCAAATTTAATTAAAACTGGTATGATTATAGGATATGGAAATTCATCATCAATACCTTCGGGATATTTGATTTGTGATAGTAGTCCTGTTTCAACAACATTGTATTCTGATTTATATAATGTTATTGGAAATACGTATGGTACAAACGGTGAAGGAACATTTAAAACTCCTAATATGACAACATCAACACGAATAACATCAAGTATATACCTAACATATATTATAAAGACATAAAATTATGGCATACATTATATATAATAACGATCGCAGTACAGTTTTAACAACAATAGCCAATGGTGATGTTGATAGTAATTCTACAAGTTTAGATTTGGTTGGAAAAAATGTTAATGACTATGGTCAATATATAGCTCAAAATTTTGTTAGTCTTATAACAAATTTTGCATATACCCAAGCGCCAAGAAGTCCACAAATTGGACAACTTTGGTATAATTCTATTACAGGACAATTAAAAGTATACAATGGCACTGCTTTTACTTCTCCGTACGGAGTTGAAGTAAGTGGAACAGTACCAACTATTTCAGCCGAGGGTGATTTATGGTATGACACTATAAACAGTCAGTTAAAAGTTTATTATAATGATGGTTATAGATTAGTAGGACCAGCGGTATCTGGAATATATGGAAAATTTGGAGTAGAACCACCTACTTCTGTAATACGTGAAGATGACACCAATCTGTTAAAAAATGTAGGATTAATCTATTCATATGGAACTCCTGCTGGATTAATTAGTGCATCATCATTTATTATGAAGTCATCAGATTCCACCACATATTTTAATACTTCAACAACGTCTACTGTTGTAAAAGGCATTACCGTTATTAGTGATATAGATATTAAAGGTGATTTATATATCAAAGGTAGTAAACAAATTTCTCCTGTAAAAACATTAACAGCATACTATGATATAACTTCTTACGGTAATCCGGCATTCCCTTTAAACATAGCAACTGCAAATGTTGCTATTGGAAGTTTCCTTGCAAAAATATTCAGTACTGCTACCAATGTAATTACTAATGAAGTTGGTTATCCTGTTAATTCAGATGCAAGAGTAATTTGTTATTATAATAGCGTTCCTTCTGCAAGAAGATTCCGTCTAATAGTAGATCCTATTCACCCAACTGCACTTTTATGGCAGGCATACAATCTTTATTATGATTCTGTAATTGGTAATTATACCAATGTTGTAACAATCTAAGGTAATTCAAATGGCATATATTTTAAATAAAACTAACGGAGAGGTGTTTGTTATAGTACAAGATGCCTCTATAGATCAAACTTCAGATTTAAAATTTTTAGGTCGTAACTATGCTGGATATGGTGAGTTTCAAAATGAAAACTTTATAAAATTATTGGAAAATTTTTCTAATACAACAGCACCAACTAAGGCAATAACAGGGCAAACTTGGTATGATAGTTCTTCAGAAAATCGTAGATTAAATGTTTACAATGGAAATGTATGGAAAGAAATTGCTAATATTGAAATTAGTAATACAGATTTAACAGGAATAGGAAATTCAGATGCCAGTCTGGGAGATCTCGGTTACTATTCTCCTGCTGAACAATTATTTGCATACAATGGTACAGAATATGTGCTAATTGGTCCTTTAATTGGAGCAGATAAATTAGCTGGGTGGAGGGGCGATTACGAACAAAGTACAATTGAACCAGGTACGCCCATTTATAATATTAAGGCTGTAATTGGTTCGGAAGTTTTTGCTGTAGTATCTAATCAAGAGTATATAGTCAATGCTGATACTTCAAATGCCTATCCATTATTAATACAAAATACTACTACATCCAAATTATATAAAGGCATTACTTTAGTTGGTGCAAATTCATCCACAGGGGTGTCGGTATCAGTTAGTGCTTCTAATACCTATACTGGTGGTACGGTATTATGGGGATCTGCGGCACATTCTATAAGTTCAAATTATTCAAATAAAAGTGGAAGTAATGTATATGCAGAAAAAAACGATAATGTATATAGACCCGTAGCATTTGTTTCAACAGCATCTGGTAATGCTGCTGAGATTAACATTGATTATGGATTTACTTATAATGCTTCAACTAATTATGTTAAAGCAACTAGATTTGAAGGACTTGCTACCAGTTCATTATATGCTGACTTAGCAGAAAGATATGAAGCAGATGCTATATACGAACTGGGTACCGTTTTAATTATAGGTGGTGAAAAAGAAGTCACTGTTACCACAACATTTGCTGATACAAGGGTAGCGGGCATAGTGAGTAAAAACCCGGCCTATATGATGAATTCTGCGGCAGGAACCGACGAAACTCACCCCTATATTGCCTTAAAAGGCCGAGTTCCTTGCAAAGTTCAAGGCTATATTAACAAGGGTGATCTAATCGTAACAAGTAGCACACCTGGATATGGAATTGCTGCCAGTAATGTATTTGGCGGAGCAATAATAGGAAAAGCCCTGGGATCGCAATCCGAAGGCTTTGGAATTATTGAAGTTTTAGTAGTCTAAACTGCCATTGGTGCTTTAATAGTAGCGTAGCAATTATAATCAACTAATTTAATATCTTGCATATTAAATTTAGTTATATCATTAATGTTTTTATTAATTTCTAATGTAGGTAACACCAACGGTTGTCTGCTTAATTGTTCTCTAACTTGTTCTAAATGATTATCATATATATGTGCATCACCAAATGAGATAATTAATTCACCTATTGAGAGATTGCATACCTGTGCAATCATATGAGTGAATAATGCGTAACTTGCAATGTTAAACGGCACTCCAAGAAACATATCTGCACTACGTTGATACATATGGCAACTTAATTTGTTGCTACTGCTTACATAAAACTGCGCCATCATATGGCAAGGTGGTAATGCCATTGATTCTAACTCTCCAGGATTCCATGCACTAATAATATGTCTACGTCCGTATGGATCTTTTTTAATATTATTAATCAATGTTTGTAACTGATCTATATGCTTAACTGCCATACGATTTGCACCAAACACTGGAGCACGCCATTGTCGCCATTGAACGCCATATACTCGACCCAAATCACCTTTGAATCTTGCCTTTTGCCTCCAATAATCTGCGTTGGCATTTTCAGACCAGATAGTAGTTTCTGTACTACTACGACTACCGTGAAGTATTTCTTTCAAGCGATTTTCATCACCACTGCCTTCAATGAACCATAGTAGTTCACTAACAACAGATTTCCAGGCTAACCGTTTTGTAGTAATAGCCGGAAATCCTTCTTGCAAATCAAACTTTAATTGTAGTCCAAATTTACTGATAGTACCAACACCCGTTCTATCAGGCCGATGCTCTCCAGTTTCTAAAATATCTGAAAGAGCATCGAGATATGTATACTCAGACCCAATAAGTTTGCTCATTAGGCTTCTACAGTTTTCTTAGACTTTAATTCTTTAGCCTTTGGTGGATCAATAGCGTCTGCCATTCTACGGAAATTAGCAGCATCCTTGGCCAACTTGTCAGCCTTAGAACGATATTGTTTTGCAACCAATATAGGGTCAGAAATTTCTTCAGTAGTTTCAACTACTGCAGATTTCTTTGTATCTTGTACTATAACGTCTGGTAGAATAATTTCTTCTATTTTATTAGTTGTTTTCTTTTCTGATCCATCAGATACAGCAAGTTCATCAACAGTTATTCCTCGTTGCTCGGCAATCATTTCGTTTAGTTTATCTAAAGGAATAGAGGCCTGGGTACTAGGAGTCATTATGACTAAATTTGTTGGAACTTTTTTAAGATGTCCGTTACCGTGTAAAAATTGTAGCATGACTGTTCCATCTGGAAATCTACGTACTGCAAGAACTTCTGCAAGTTCGTTAGCCTGTTGTCCTGTATCACTTTCAATTAAACTCATTAGAGAGTCATGGTAGGAATCGGTGAGTCCGTTAGTTCCCACAACCAATGCACTTTTTGAGTCACCCGGTAGTGTTCTGTAAACAATTGCTACTCTGGCAGAATTGTTTTTCATTTTTCCCACATGTTTTGTTTCGTTAGCCATGCTAATTTCCTTTTATTATTCTGCGGCAGCAGGTTGCTCTTCAGTTTTTGGAGGCATTGCTGCATTTAAAAAAGCATTGATTTTGTCATATGTTGCACCAACTGCTGACATTTCATTAGCCGCAAATGCACCGCGACGTGTTGCTACCTCAACTACCGAACGTAAATTTGCTAAATCAGTAAGATTAAGTTCTGGTACAGTTGCTGCTTCTGGTGCGCCATCTTGTGCGCTTACTTGTGTTTGTTCATCCATTTTAAAATTCCTTATTTTTAATTAAAAATTGACATCCTATTGCTAGCATGGTTAGTTCTTTCGGATCTTCCATTCCTATCTCTGTAGAAACGTTAATTTTCCTATTTTTATCTAAACCATAACATTCCTGAATGGCATATCTACCATCCAAATGGTATTCAATCCAATGTTCAATGTCACTAACATTAAATCTATGTTCTATTTTAAGTTTAGTAAAATGCGCTGGAATAAAAGATAGTTTCCTTAAACCTAATACTGACAACGCATTAACTGTTCCTCTATTTAGAGACATTATCTACCTACTTTATTTATAATAAGCAGTCTGGCCGAAGGGTGCAATTATGGTATCGTTGCCGTGAATAACAAACAAAGAATCACAATAATCTTCGTCTCCCCAACTTCCGCAAGGATATCCATCTGTAAACATGATAAATTTCTTTGGAATAAGATCTTCTTGTTTCATAAACTCATAGTTTACATCAAAGTCTGTGCCCCCGCCGCCCTTGACTTCATAGGTTAGAATATCTTCAGCAGCATCTGGTGTAAAACGAGCATAATTATATACCTTTGTGTCAAAACACCACAAATCTAAACGGAAGTCTTTATATTCATCCATGATACCTTTAACTTCGCTGATAAAGTCTTTGGCCATTTGATCTGAAATACTACCACTCATATCAATTGCTACTGATACATCTATTGTTTCTTCATTCATCATACCCGGAAGAATAGCACCACAATGTTGACTTTTACGATTTGGACGAGCAAAACTAAAATTGCTCTTAAAGATACTTTGGATGTTCATACGCAGGATCTGACGCCAATCCATCTTAGGCTCAGTAAGGTCAGTAATCATACGACGTATGCCTGCAGGCACCCGTCCAGCACCTGCAGATTGGGCAGCAGCCAGTACAGCCTCTTTCATTTCGTCGCGGATTTGACGTTTTTCTTCTTCGGTTAAACGAGGCCGACCCTTGCCATCTTTATTGCCATCTTTATCATCTCCGCCTTCGCCATTGTCGTTGCCATCTAAGTGTTCGTCTAGCAATTCGCCTAATGAACCAATATCGATCTTTTCTGCTTTTTCATAAAGTATATCATAAATTTGTTCATAACTAAATCCACGATATTTGTCGTCTTGAAAGATTTTGATGAAATTAGGCACTACACCAATACGTTCATCTTTTAAGATTTGATTAGCAGCATAGTCTGCGGCAATGTTTGACAATACAGGATCACGACTATCACGACGCCCCATATGATCGAATACATTGTGCAATACTTCGTGAGCAAAACCAAACTCTGCTTCCTTGGGAGTTAGTTTATGAACAAAGCCATTGTTGTAATAAAATGTGCGGCCGTCAGTGGCCAGTGTACTACACCAGTCGCTGGCATCAACTAATTTCATGCGTGTAGCAAGATTGCCAAAAAACGGATGCTTTAACAGCAATCCCACGCGGGCAGTAATCAGTTTTTCAACAATTTTAGTTTTTTCAGATTCAGTAAACACTCGATCTGTCCAATCTTTTTTAGTACGTTCCTGTTTCATTACTTTAGACATAGTATATCCTTTCGGTGTAAGTGTATATTATACATTAAATTTATCAAAAGAGCAAGTAGAAAAGGCCCTTGCGGGCCTTTTTTAACCTTCCATTGCTACCAAAATGTACTTACCGTACTTGTCGTGGAAACGATCAAAGTGTTTCAACTTAGATGCATCAAACGGTAACGAATAAGTAGTCAACGCAACCTTTGCAGCCATAACAGTTAGTTCAGTTGGAAAGTTATCCATAATAAATGCAAAGAATCGATCTGCTTGAGCGTCCCAATCTTTTGCCTTCTTTTCATGTGCATCTTGGAGTTCGTAGCATAGGCTAATACTCAAAGAGTACATAGCAGAGATTTCTTTAATCTTGCAACTGGTAACAGTACCCTTTAAGATGTCAGTTGGGTTAGGCATCTGTTTGGCAACACGGCGGTGTGCCATAAACTTAATTGCCAAGCCTTCACCAATAGCACCAGCAACCAAATCAGTCAATGTGCTTTCATCCAAATCATCATCTGTTAGCAGTTCACTAACAAAAGACCAAGAGCGAGGAGTTGCGAATGCACGGCTAGCAGATTTTGGATCAAAGTCGTACAAGTCCTGTTTGGCAAAACCAATGTAACCAACAACTTGCTCATGCACCTTATTTTTAACAGCCCATTCTTGCCAATCTTCGTAATCGGATTTTAATTCAATATGAACAAAACGGTTAGCCAACGGAGCAGGCATGCGATAAGTAACACCTTTATCAGCCTCACGATTACCAGCAGCCACAATACTAACACCTTTTGGCAGTTGATAAGTACCAACACGACGGTTAAGAACCAATTGGAAAGCCGCTGCCTGTGTAGCAGGCGCCGCAGAGTTTAACTCATCCAAGAACAGGATAGCAGTTGAGTGTGGATCTGTGGGCAATTCTGCAGGAGGTGCCCATGTCATGGTATTTTCATTACTGTTGTAATATGGAATACCTTTAATATCAGTGGGTTCCCAAAGACTCAAACGAACGTCAATAACTTCGCGGCCTTGTTCGTCACCAATTTGTTTAACAATATCGGATTTGCCAATACCAGGAGGGCCCCACATGAATACAGGACGTTGAATTCTAACGCACTTGCGGATGCTGCGTTTTGCCTGATTAGGAGTAACGGTACGATTAGTGCTGATTGCTTCTGCCATAGTGTAATCTTTCTAAAAAGTTAATTAGATATTGTAGCGATTTTCTGCTCCAATACGTTAATTATACACATATTTAGACACTTTGTCAAGTTATTTCTGTGTATTTTTTTTGGGCTCTTTGTAATTTTTGAAGATTTCCAGAAAATAAAATAAGTTGTATAGCCATTCTTTCTCCAAAAAGATAAATTTCTTTATGTGTCAAATAAAACGGACAGTCTATATTATTGTCTATCCAAATTAACAACGAGTTTGTAAGGAATATAGGCTCCTCAAACACCACTCTATGTGATTTAATTTCGGCTTTTTTTAGATTTTCAAACCCTTGTTCAGTTAATCCAAGCCCACCTTTTTTCTTATTTCTAATATTTATCCAAATAACTTGTCGAAGTTTGTCCAAATATTGCTCATCAGTAGGCAGTTCTAATTGCTCTGCTACTATTTTAGTGATTTTAAGTTTTTGGTTCATCGGTGATTTTTTCACCAGAGGTTAATTTAAAAACGGAAAATTCAGTTGTATTAAACATTTTGTTTAATTTTTCCGCTAGATTGAATGCATGACCACTATTGGCAAATGATACTTTCTTGTATTTTGGACCCATTTCTTGTGCTACTACGCTACTGGTCTTTAAATTGATTGGTTTATCTTGATAAAATACTGACCAAACAGCATCAGACTCTAATACCTGGTCAGTTTTATATGACTTTTTATTTGTTATTTCTAATAAGATTTTTGGTTTAGGTCTACTCACAATATACGCTCCAAATGTGCGTATATATTTATCGGATTTATTTAAAATCTACCACCATCCATTTTTATTTCCATAGTAGAATTTTCTGATGACTGATCAAGTTTTCCCGATAATCTAGTCATTATCATTGCTAAACTATTTTGTAAATCGGTTACTTCTCTTATAGATAAAGTAAGTGATTTTTGATTAGTTTTAATAGCAACCCTAGCCTTATCTAAAAACTCTTCTACAGGTATTGTGTTTAATGTTTTCATATTTTATTCAAAACGTTTAAGACAGATTTCATTTCTTGTGCAGTTTTAAATGGTCCTTGATAGGGATTACGCTCAAGAGTAATCAGTTTAGGACAAAAACTACGTAACCATCCTTTTTGGAATTGTATAACATAATATCCTGCACAGTATCTACTTTTACTTTTTAAATTTTTGGTATATAATGGCAATCTATCTTTAACATTATAAACAGGATTAAAAGGTTTTGTTCTACATGGATAATTATAGATGGTATACGTGAGAGGTTCTATTTCAAATTTTTGAGTTTTCTTTTTATCAATAGTGGCCAACGTATCAACAACATCTTTATAACTTTTAAGTTCTGCTGTTTGTCCTTTACGTATAAAAATATATCCTTTTTTATTTTTAGCAATGGATCCAATTTTTTTACCATTGCCTTCGATAATCCATTCTTTGTTAGGGATTAATACTTTTGAAATTATTGCATTCATGCTATGTACCTCGCATTTAATGGTTCTGCATAACTTTGCACCTGCTCACTAATCTTATTGAGATCATATTCAGAGCATAGTTTAAGCAATCTTACTCCGACTTGTGGAATATTCTTTTCTGCCTTAGTGGCTGTTTCAATTGTTTTTTGTATTAACAATTTAATATCATCAGGCTGTGCTGTTAGATCACATAATATAACATTACGAGTATAATCATCTAACACTCTATGTTCTTTGCCCTCGTGGTCAGCCCAACGTTGCAACATGAGATTGTTCCAAGAATATCCTTTACTTACTCTGTCTCCAAAGGCTTCACGGAGACCAACTTTATTCTTTGTTCCTTTCTCACGTACCCCTGGATAAGCACTAAAGATATTGTCGGATGTGTCGCCACGCATACATTTCTCAAAAAGTAACCATGCTGGATCTGGCGCACCTTTTGGTAAATTAGTTTTCTTATCTTTAACAGGTTTACCTTTTTCATCAAAATATCCCTCATGTGTAGTTGTAATCTGCATTACACCATTATATTGGCGAACATTAGGTGCGATGAGTTGTGCAAAGTCGCCGTCTGTTGAAACCACAATATGATTATCATTAGGATGACTTTGTATCCAACCGCCAATTAAATCATCTGCTTCTAATTGCGGATGTTGTAATACAGTACAGTTGGTTTTATTTGTGATGTAATCTTTAAACTGATCAAACGTTTCCCAAAATACACGATCTTCTTCTGCTTCTCTAGGGCTTTGAGCAGCACGGGCTTCTGTACGTTGTCGTTTGTATGGAGCATATACATCCTTCCGCCATGATCGTCCTTCTAAAAAGAAGATAACATGGTCACCTTTGAAATCGCGCCATGCTTTACGTACACTACCTAATACAGTAGCAAGACTCATTCCAATTTTATCATTAAGATCGCCACGAGTGGCATGTCTTGCACGGAAGAATGTATTTGCTGTATCTACAAGAATATATGTTTTGTTCATTAAGAAATTTCCGATCTACCGTCACCTAAATTATTAACATTGATATAACCGCTGCCTCGTCGATCCATATTAATATCTGACTCACTTCCGATGTTTCTGCACAGTTCCTGGAACCATTGATCGACTACTGATTCTTCTGTATCACCCTGAAAACCATTTGTTCTTAATTGTAACACAAAGTATTCATTCCAGTCAAGTTCAAAAAACCCATTACGAATATTATCTTTGTTTACATGAGTATCCATAACTGCAACCCATGGTTCTTTGTTTTCAGTTGCAATTTCTTTTGGAGTCTTTTTTATTTCTTCATCCACAGGAACCGGCGGAAGCAACTGTTCAGCAACAGATACGGGTTCTACCTTATCTTTAAGGCCAAACATTTTTTTTAAAAAATCTATCATTTAAGTTCCCCACTCATTTTTAAATAACGGTACTTGCAATCTATCACTATATCTCAATCCATGTTTCATTGCCAACAATGCTACATTACGATTATTCATTGCATACACACTTTCCACACCGCCCACTGGCATTAGATAAACGTGTCCTGTAAATCCAGCACTACGATATTCAACAATAGCACGTTCAGCATCCGCAAAGTCTTCTTCTGTGGCAATAACAAACTTTAAGTATGCTGTACCATACTCTTCATATTCAAATACACGTTCAGGTTTAATAGCATCTTTCCACGGCTCTCCGCTGCATGGTAATTTAGCACTTACACTAAATGTAATGTCTCTCCAGAAGTCAATATCATCAGAGTGATATTTCCATGTATGTAGGTATTGTTTAAATTCAGTTGTTAGTTTTTGAGTGCCATTTGTCTCAAAGGTAATTTCTTTAAGACCTTTCATCTTAGGATGCTTCAACAAATCTGGAAATTGTTTTTGCCATCCTAGTAGAGGCTCGCCTCCGGTGATAACCAAATGCTCATCACGCCATTCACCAAATGGAAGGATTTCCATAATACGTTCTACAATTGCATCTGTAGTTAGCAATGGACTAAGATCTTTAAAGCGTGGATCCCAACTTGCATAACTATCGCAACCTGTACTAACTAATGGAAGGTCTTGATACTTTTGAAATGATTCAATATTAATATGTGTGTGAGCAATATCTTCTACTTCTTTACTTAGTTCACCACGTGGCATACCAAAGCCCCTACAAGAAAAATTGCAGCCAAAAGTTCTAAGGAACACGCTAGGTACTCCCATATATCTACCCTCGCCCTGTATAGAGTAGAAAAGTTCCGCTATCTTAATCTTTGACATTTGTATCCTTTATTATTTCAAAACCTAATTCTCTTGGCGTTTTACCTCTCCAGTTTTTAGGAGTTCGCCTACCTTGTAAGTTTAACACATTATCTAACGATTGTAAATACTTTCGTTTAGAATAGTTTTCCTATCAACTAACTGAATAATCCATCCGTTGAGTTGACAACTATTATTTTCCATTTTTCTCCTAATTCCGGAATAATTTAACTTATTTTCTTCGCAGAATTTTTTACAACCTCCAGTTACCTCAGTAACGTTGCCATTAGGATCTGTAAATCTAAAAGTTTTAGCATTTCCATTATTTGATCCTTGACTTAATTCTTTTCGTTTTGCCATCAATGCTGGATCATAATGCCCTGTTCCTAACATTTTTTGTCTTGATAATCTTTCTCGCTGTGCCTGGCTTATTTTTTCTTTTACTTCAGGGCGTTTGGCAGGGTTAGCATCGCCTAACTGTTTTCCCTTGCGTTGCTTACTCATTTTAATTTTTGTGTCTGTATTATGAGTTTTGCCCAACATTGTTCCAGGCTTACCATAGCCGTGATTATTTTTTCCAGAAATTTTAACTAAATGATCAGCGGATAATTTTTTACCTTTATTTGCCGCAGAAATTTTAGCCCGTGCTTCATCTGAATGAACAGGTCCGGGTTTTCCTTTGTTAAGGATACTCATACGTTGTTTCCATTCTTCAGTATGAGTCTTACCAGTATTTGCCGCAGAAATCTTAGCTCTAGTTTCTAATGATATTTCTCTACCAGTGAGTTTTTCACTTACATATTTAGAATAATCTGTTCTTATTTGTTCAAATACTCTGCTACTTGTAATTTTGAAATCATACCTTGCTGATTTACTTCCATCTCCAGTCATTAATACAAAAGCGGTTAGCATTTTGTTTCTATGTATGCCTGTAGTCATTTTAGTTAACAGCCAATGACATATAAAATGTTCTCGAGATGAAAATCTAACTAAATTTTCGTTGCTGTTGGATCCACCAAATGATTTTGGAATAATATGATGAACTTCAGTATAGCCTTCATAATTTTTAGCGTGACGCTTTGAAACAGAAAGATTTTGTTCTTTTGCTTTTTTAATTATTTGCTCATACCAACGAGTATATTTGTTTTGTAATATTTCAGCCGGCCAATTAATCATAATGTCAATCAGAATTTGAACGGAACGCCCATGTAACGTCCTTCACCTTGAATACTGTAAAACAGTTCTGCTATTTTGATTTTTGACATATTAACCCTCGATAAGTAATTATACACTTGTATTTAGAAAAGTCAACATTATTTAAAAATAAATGATTACCAATATAGTATGGCATTTACACGATCATTGTAAATCGGAATGTTCTTATTGCCCATCACAACTTAGAGGAGGATTACCCGATGAACACAGTATTTCTGAGTATACTGAAGTTGCATTAGAATTAATTTCTCATTACAATTCTTTAGGCAGAACAATAAATTGGACCTTTAATGGCGGCGAACCTTTAGATCTTATAGATTTTCCAGTACTACTTAGAATTTGCAATGAGTATAATAGTAAAATTGAATTGCATACAAATGGTGGTAAACTTTGGATTGACTGGTGGGCTATGGAACCTCGTATAGATATATTACATTTAACGTATCACTATTGGCAAAAGTATCCTTTAATTAAATTTATTATACAATTATTTCAAACAAAAAGAAAAGAAATAAAAGTTACTGTCCCAATACGTCCTAATTTTTTTAATGAAGATTTACAACGTGTATTAGATGTTGAAAAAGAATTTGGAATTATTGTAAGTAAAAGTGTATTATATAATAACGCATCACCCATTGGTGGAATATTTCCATATACCGAACAACAATTAAGGATCATGCGCGGAGAAGAATTTGTTAATGAACAACGTATTTTTAAATTAACAACATTTAAGGAACGTAATGAAAAACTTTATAGTTCAAACCCAAGTTATACGGGTATATTATGCAATACAGGAATTGAATCTTTAAATATATCTCATACAGGATGGGTATCGGGTAGTGACTGTAATAGCAACCAGTTGGGTAATATATGGATTAATATGAAAGAATTTGTATCTGATGCTAATAAACAACAAAAAAATCTTAATAAATTAAAATTACCAACTGGGCCTTCTAAATGTAATATGATTTCCTGCATATCGCCTCGCGATCAACAAATAACAAAATTTAATCTTTGATATATTCTGTTTTTATAAGTTTAACCTTGGTTTTTCATCCAACTTAAGGTTGTTGATACGATGCTATCTAATTGACTGTATTTTGGAATCCATCCTGTACTAGTCATAAAAGCAGTAGGATCTGCAACTAATTCGTTTGGATCACCAAATCTTCTTGGACCCAATTCATAATCAACATCTAGTCCAGTAGCATCTTTTACTGCTTTGACTATTTCTAGATTACTAATACCTTGACCTGTTCCTAGATTATATACTTTAAATGTACCGCAGTCAAGTGTTTCAGCAAGATCAACTGCTAGAACATGAGCACTAGCAATATCTGATACATGCAAATAATCTCTTACACATGTTCCGTCTATTGTAGAAAAATCATTGCCGTTTATAGTTAATGTTCTTTTCTCTAAAACACTTTGTATTACCTGTGGAATCAAATGTGTATCATTCCAATTATTACCTAATTCACCGTTAGGATCACACCCGCAAGCATTAAAATATCTCAATGCAATACTTTTATGTCCGTATGCCTTTGAGTGGCTCTCAATAACATGCTCACACATTTTTTTACTATAACCGTATGGACTTACCGGGATTCCTTGTGCAGATTCAACTATAGGAACAATGCAATCATTGCCATATGTTGCTGCACTACTGCTAAAAATTATTGTACCTTTCCATCCTAATTTAGCCAGATCATCTAACATAGTATTGGTCTTGGCAACATTATTATCGTAGTATTCTCCTGGATTGGAAATGCTTGGACCAACTAGACTAGTGCCTGCACAATGTATAATTATGTCTACATTGTTTATGTTAGCAGCCGTTGCGGTGATGTTTACAAAATCATCAATAATTAATTGATTAACAAATAATGCAGCATTAGGAATAGTACATGTACGATCAATACCAATTACATGATAGCCGGCATGCTGAAAGGCCTTAGCGGTATGACTACCAATAAAGCCCATTGCACCTGTTATAATTACTCGTTTAGTATTTTGACTCACGAGTGTGTTTCCTATAATCAGTACTCATACGCAACATATTATTACCGTTGCCTTGTAAGATATCAACAATACGATCAATAGTACCATCATTGTAGTCGCTTATTTTTCCCATATTTTTATGTGGTTCTTGTAGAAGCCTACGCAACTTACCAATAGCATTATCAATAGACCAAGGAATGTAAAGTCTGTCAGGGTCATTAGCAAAAGTCTCAGGAAAACTGCGATAAGCAGGATAGAGAACATTACATCCGAGAGCATCGGCCTCACTAACTGTGTTTGAAACCCAGTCCTGTAACGCACAGTTAAATACAACCCGACTATCATTAACAATGTTGTAGTAGTCATTCTTTTCTAGATCCTCGTAGACTTTCAACAATCCGCGTGATTGCATGTCACGAGTTCGTTGCATATAACTGTCGCTATTGGATTTTAATTTGCCGCCACTACATACACAGAATTCAATACTACTTATAGGATGATTTGGATTTTCTTTGTTGTACCATTGTTCAATGAGATCCATATAGAAATCAGGTTGTTTCTCTTGATCCCAACGTGCAGAAAATACCACACGATTCTTGCGTTCATCAAATGGCTTGATACTTGCTACTCGGCTACGTACTTCACTCTTGCCAAATGCCAATCCTGAAATATTGTAGATAGGAGCCTTCCAACCTGCAATCTTCATATGCATTACCATTTCTTCATTGGTGGCCAGTACTCCATCCACAAATGAGTCCACCATTTTTTCATAGTGTCCCATGAAATCTTGCATATCCCATACATGAACAAAATCGTGGAC
>Ga0209107_10000520_pt1 | contig 22361 bp, 19 predicted proteins | sample LakErihyJuly2011_2_FD_187460 | JGI IMG/M metagenome (GOLD analysis project Ga0209107, IMG submission 187460) | Freshwater microbial communities from dead zone in Lake Erie, Canada - CCB hypolimnion July 2011 (SPAdes) (version 2) | ecosystem: Environmental > Aquatic > Freshwater > Lentic >...
TGCGTTAGCTTCTCATTTCTTTCAAACATCTTTGTCTACCCGCTCCAGCCTCCCGGCCTTCGCAGGTTGTCTCTTTCATCCAGTTTTCAAAGAACCTCTCCACCCTCTCTCCAGTTCTCTCGCGAGCACCGTCGTCGGGTAGGGGGGCTATTGTAGCGGGGGAAACCCAAGTGTCAACTCTCTTGTCATCAGTTCGTCAAACCCGCGTCGGTCCTAGCCCAGCGCCCCTTTTTGCCCCCCGTAACCGGCCGCCTCGTGCAAAAATGTTTGATCCGAGGCGATCCGACGCACCACTTCGTAGCCGCCTATCCCCACCGCAGTCGCGAGGTTCAGGCTTCGCACACCGCTCGTGGTCGGAATGCTCACCCCATGACCGGACCAGCGCGCTACGAACTCAGGCGGCAGGCCCTTCGACTCACGTCCGAACACCAACACCGAGCCGCGCCCCATCCCCGCATCCCAGTAACTCCGGCTTGCCTGCTTCGTGAACAGGTAGGTGCGACCCTGCGGGAGCATCGCCTCCAGACTCTCCAAGCTCTCATGCACCGACAGCGTCACATTGGGCCAGTAGTCTAGCCCTGCCCGCTTGAGGTAGCGGTCCTCAAGCGCGAACCCGATCGGCTTCACGATGTGTAACCATGCGTGCGTTGCTGCTGCTAGCCGTGCTACGCTGCCAGTATTCTGGGGGATTTCGGGCTCCACCAGCACGATGTGGAGGTTCACATCCGGCGACGCGCCCACATCGAAGTTCGGAAGGGTTTGAACGATGCTCGACATCTCTCTCCATGCGAAGTTGCGAATCTGGGCCGATGCCGCTCGTAGCAGGCTCCGCTGCGGCGAACAGCGGCTTGCTGCTCTTGCCCTTGCGCCCGCCCTGCCCGGTCTTGCGGATTCCGCAACAGCGGCTCCGGCTGCCGCGCTGCCTATCGACTATCAGCCACTCGACTGGTCCACCATCACCAGCCCAGGCCGCTTCTTTGAGAGGCAGGCGCTAGGCTGGGATGCCCACTCGCCCCTCGAGGCTGCCGCCGCGCTCTGGCAGGCCCTCGTGAGCGCCGTTGGGCTGCTCTTCGGCGGCACACTTGCATCAGCGGCTCTTGGCGCAACCTTGGTCGCGTTGACCCTCCTCCTCATCACCGCGCTCGCGCTGCTTGACCGAAGGGTCATCCGCGCCGCCGGTTATGGACAGGTCTCCCTACCCTTCGCGAAGCACTTCGCAACCCTGCTGGTTCCGTCGGGTGTTGCAGCCACGCTCGTCGCCTCGCAGCAGCTCCTCGGCCCTTCAGCGCTGGCACGCACCTTCGCCCTGCTTGCGCTGTTCTTGGCCGGCGCTCGACTGCTTCAGTGGCCCGTATCAATCCTCTCCGCCCTTGAGGTCGGAGCCGAAGGCACTTCGCCCGCCGCGCGCCTTCGCCGACATCTTGTCTACCCGGGTCGCCTGATCTTGGGCCTATCGGCGCTCATCGTTGTCGCGCGGGCCATCGCCGTCGCCTCCGCCGTCGTCGACCTCTTCACGCTCGTCCGTAACGTCGCGTTCATGCTCGCAGTGCTGGCGCTGCTGCCGGTGCGGGCAGACCTGATGGCGCTCTTTCCTGCCACCGGCAATCCGCGATACGTTGCCGTGCGCGCCGTCGTCAGCCGCCTGCTCCTCGTCTTGTTGGCCTCATCGCTCCTGCTCCTTCTGCTCTGGAACCTGGGCTTTGCCAGAGCGGCGGAGGCGCTGTTGCTGCGGAGCTACGCGGTCCTTGCAGTGGTCCTTGCGGGTGCCCTCGCCTCGCGCTGGCTAGGCGACAATGAGGGCCAGCGAGCCGGCCCGAGCCATCCCGTCTTGAAGGTCTTGGTCGGGCCCGCTGACTGGGTGCTTCGGCTCGTCGTCTACGGTGTTCTGGGATGGGCGCTGCTCGCCACACTCGGGCTCTGGTCACCGCTCGCTGCCATCTTAGCGCAGCCCTTCCTCTGGGTAGGCACAGGAGGCGTCTCGCTGCTCGGTCTCTCGAAGGGGGCCGCCGTCCTGCTGATCGCGGCCTACGTCTCTCGCACGGTTCGCGCTGCGATGGAGGTCTGGTGGTTCGGCGCGCTCGATATGCCGGCTGCAACGCAGAATGCAGCAAGCACGGGCGCGCACTACCTCACGATGCTCATCGCCGGCGCGGGTGCGCTCACGCTTTCCGGTATCGACCTCCGAGGCCTCGCCGTCTTCGCCGGTGCAGCGGGGCTGGGCATCGGGTTCGGGTTGCGCGAGGTGGCGGCGCAGACCATCAGCGGCATGACACTGTTGTTCGGTGGGACGCTTGGCAAAGGCGATAGCGTGACCTTGCCGAGCGGCGAGTTCGGCCGGGTGATGGAGATTGGGCTTCGTCGCACGCTGTTCGAGACGCCAGACGGGCGTGAAATCTCGGTCCCGAGCAGCGATCTGGTGAACGGCCAGATTGTGGTTTGGACGCGCAAGTCGCCCTTTGCGCGGGTTCAGGCAGAGGTGACCCTGCCGGTAGGCACCGACCTTGAACGGGCCCGCTCCGTGCTGGCCGAGGCGGCCGATTCGGTTCAGTGCAAGGAGGCAACGCAGCCAAGCAAGGTCTGGCTGCGTAGCGCGCTTCCAACAGGGCTGGTGTGGGAGGCGATGGCCTGGGTGGACATCGCGGAGACAACGCCCGAAGAGGCCTCCGCGGGGCTCCTTCGTGCCTGCTTGGCAGCACTGGCGGAGGGCGAACTGGAGCTTGCCCGCCCTACCCTGTCGGTAACGCAGCGTTGAAGGGCTGTCGCGCTAGCGCAACCAGCTACTTGCCGCGGAAGATGATCTCGACGCGGTTGTTCTTATCGCGCTCGGCGGCCTGCTGGCCTTGAAAGCGGGGCTTGGACTCTCCGAAGGCCTGCACGCTCAGGCGAGCGGTCGCGAGTGCACGCTGCAGGAAGTAGTCCTGCACCGCGTTTGCGCGCGCCTGGCTGAGGGACTGGTTAGAGGCATCGTCACCGCGATCATCGGTGTGGCCCTCGATGACAATGGAGTGGTTTTTGTACTGCTTCGCGATCTCGACGACCTTGTCGAGCAGCGTTCGGCCACCGTTGGACAGACCTGAAGAGCGACCGTCGAAGATCCCCGAGGTGACGACGACGATGCCTCGAGCGTCGATGAAGGCGTTGCGAACGCCGAACTCCTTCTGAGCGCGCTCATAGATGGCCTGCGACTCGGTGTTCCTGAGGAGCTTATCCTGCTCCTCGGTCCACTGGGCACGCGAGACATCGCTGGCGTTCTTGAAGGCCTCCTGGGCCTGAAGCGCCGTCTGGTAGGCGTCGTCAAACTTCTCATCGTTGTAGAAGGTTTCGGCGCGTGCGAGGAGGTTCTGGGCCTCTCCGAACTTGGTGCCGGCGAAGTCAGGCGCTTTGAGGCCTTCGGCCTCGGTCTTCTTGATGCGCGCCTCTTGGAGCGCGTAGATGGAGCGCGACTCGCTCTTGGCCCTCTCCTCGAAGGAGTCGAGCGACCGCCGGAGCTCCTCATTGCGCTTGAAGAGGGTCTGGATGGTCTCGAGCAACGTCACGAGCTCCTGCTCGCCCTGAAGGCGCTTCTGGTAGTCGTTACGGCGGGAGAGCTGCTCCTGGTAGCGCTGGTTGGCCTGGTTCAGGCGAACGCGGGCGTCTGCGGAGCGCGCGTAGTTTTCGGCTGCTCGGTAATACATGAGCGCAATCTTGGCGCGAGCTTCGGTGTTCGCCGGGTCGCGCTCATCGAAGGACTCGAGAGAGAGTTCATAGTAGGCGTCGCTGAGCTTGACGAGCTCGTTTGCCGACTGGCGCAGCCGCTTGAGGTTGGGTTCGGGCTCGTCTGCGAAGGGCTTACGGATCTCCGCAGAGTACTCGCGAGCCCGCAGGGTTTCGAGCTCCGCGAGGTCGCCTGTTTTGGCGCGGGGGCCGCCGCATGCGACAAGGGCGAGCGAGAAGGCGAGTGGAAGTGCGATGCGCGAGAGGCGCGGGCGGAAGGTCATCTGGTTCATCTTACTTCCCCGTCTTGGGCGCGGTGGTGTCGTTTTCAAGCGAATCAACAATCGCTGACACCTGGCTCTGCAGGTCTGTCCGACGGGAGGAGGTTGTTTCGAGTTCGAGTTGGAGTTCGTCGGCCTGGGTCTGGACGGTCACATTGTCTGCTTCGCGCTTATCGGCGAGGCCTTCAATCTCTCCGCGGTCGAGGAGCGACTTGACCAGTTTGAGTGTGGCCTCAAGCGTGAGGAGCGTGGTCTCCGCCTTTCCGTACATTTCCGAGGCGAGGCTCGTCTGGATGTCGGTGATGGCGAGTCTTGCCACGGCGATGTCTTGGCTCGCGTCATCGCGAAGCTCGTGGGTCTCGAGTTCGGCGAGGAGGCTGCTCGCAGTCTCCATCCGAGAGGCGACCTCCTCCGGCGAGAGCGCGTGCGCTGCGCTCGCAGAGAGCATGAGCGAGAGGAGGGCGAGAGATGCAATGTGATTCTTCACGATTGGCAACCTGGTTACGTGTGCTGAGAAAGAGAGGCGGCAAGGGCGGTTTGAAGGATCAAAGTTTCCAGCTGACGGGCGCCGAGGGCGTACGGCACTCGCGATCGTTGCAGATGCTGAGTCGGAGCCTGGCATCGACCACGCCCGAACCTTCTGAGGGGACGACAACCTCATAGCGAGCGCGCTCCGCGCCGAGCTCCTTCGCGTCGGACTTCACGAGCTTCTTGCCAGCGAGGAAGGGCGAGGTGGGAGCAATGGTAAGCGCCCAAGGGAACTCAAGGTTGATATGGAAACCGGGCTCGGGTGTGACCTCTGCGACGAGATGGCGACCGTCCGGTCCGGCTTCGACCCGAGAGACGAGCTTGAAACCAGTATCGGCCTCAGCGGGCGCAGCGGCCGGAGCTGCCGCAGGAGCCGTCGCGGGCAAAACTGCCGGAGCAGCGGCTGCCGGTTGCGGCGCGGCTGGAGGCGATTCGAGGTTGGTTGCGCCCGACGAGCCGCAGGCGGCAAGCGTGAGCACGAGCAATCCAGAAAGGGTAACGCAGGGTCTGATGGGCATGGTTCCTCGTTCACTGAGATACGTGCAATGCAGCGTTGCCTAACACCGCAGTCGTCCCAGTCAAAGAGGTAAGCGCGAGTTGCAGGGCGTAGGCGGCGCCCGCGGGAAGTTTGTCGGCGGCGGCGGGAGTTGGTACCACGCCGTTCTACCCCATGGAGCACGAGATGGTTGTGGCAGAAACGACACCCCTGCAGCGCCGCATTCGAACGGCGGGATTCCTCTTCTTGCTCGCACTGATCGCGGTTTCGATCACCTCGAGTTTCTTGGGCGTTCTGGCGGGGCTAGATGCGAAGGTGGCGCGAGACCCGCTGCCCGCGGTCTGCCCTCCCGCGACGAGCGAGGCGAGCCATGGATGAGCAGCAGTCTGCAGAGGAGACCCTTCACGAGATGCGGCGCGAGCTCATTGAGACGCGCAACCTCTCCATCAAGGCGGACCATGCACTGCGCGGCCTGACGACCGAAATGAAGCAGCTCGGCAGACGCCTGGAAGCTGGCGAGCGCCGCACAGCTCTGAACTCTATCGCCTCGTACGTGCTGTTTGCCGCTCTGAGTTTTGCAGGCATGTTTCTCTTCTTCCGCGCGGCGATCGAGCGCAACGAGGTGGATCATCGGCTGGTGGAGGAGAAGCAGGAGCAGAACCAGCGCAGGCTCGCTGACCTAGAGGCGGAGATCGAACGCAGACGTCAATCGGAGCGCGAGAGCTACGCCTTCCTCGAGCTGCTGCAGTCGGGCAGGCGCGACGAGGTGGTGGAGCGGTTTGCCGCGATCCAAGGCCGGCTTACCGACCGCGCGACGCTTGAGCTCTTCCGTCGGGAGGTGGACCGGACGCGGCAGGAAGTTGCACAGGATGCCTACCGCGAGGGCATCAAGGCCGCAAAGGCGGAGAGTTGGGAGCGGGCGCGCGATGCCCTTCTCCGCTCGCTCACCCATGTCGAGCAGGCCACCTACACCCCCAACCTTCGGTATCAGTTGGCGGAGTCGCTCTACCATCTCCGAGACTGGTCGGCAGCTGAGCCCCATTACGCGGCAGCCATCGACTCGAGCACGTTGTCGCGGAACGACACCATCCTTGCGACCTATCATCGTGCCGAGTGTCTGGAGCGCTCCGGTCGAAACGGTGAGAGCGCCGTCGTTTTCCGCGGCTTTGCCCAACGCTACGACTACCATCCATGGGCGCAGAGTGCGCTGCAAAAGGCCTCGAGCCTCGAGCGTCGCTCCGGCGGATCGCCCGAGAAGAAGTAGGTCGCGAGGTCGGGCAGCCGCTCGGTTCATGCGGCTCGGAGCGGAGCCGCCACCGACGCCCGACCGCAGGCCTCCGTTCTACGCCCGACCGCGGGCCTGCGTTCTACGCGAGGCCGCATGCCTCCGATGGCGCACAGGCCACGTGACCGCGCTGCCGGCCAGCCGTCGAAGGGCTCCTCTGCGCCACCGGCCAGCAAGAGAGCCGCGGGCAGGGTCAGCCTTCGTTGCCGTCTTTACCGTCGACCGCATCAGCGTGAGCGCTGGTCGGAGAGTCGAGCGCCGACGGCTGCTTAGGGCGCAGCCGGGACGGGGTAGTTTGCCCGGTAGACCGCGTCGGGGGCCGGGATCACCAGGGGCCTGTCGGCCTCCGAGACGGAGGCGGGCGTGATGAACCGGAAACCGATGCTGTTGGGGCAGCTGTTCGCGTCGTAATCGACAACGTACTGCGCGGTGGCGGGGATTGACGCATCGCCCGAGCCGAGCGACTCGGACTCACCGGCGGTACCGGCAGAGACGAGCGCGGTGAATCTGGGCTGCTCAGGGTTCTTAAGCGCAACCGTTACTTCGAACCCAGAGCAGACCTTGGGCGGGATGGTGGGGTCACCTGGGTTCACGCAGGCCTCGCCAGCGGGGCAGTCGGAATCGCTCTGGCAGGTGAGGGGCGGGTCCTGAAGGCAGCGCAGGTTGAGGTTACGGCCGATGACATCGCCGATCTGGGTGAGGGCCGATGCATACTCGCCGGCGCAGATGTTCTGCTCGAGGCCCCGCGCACCAAAGTAGCCGATTAGCTCGCGGTAACGCTTCCCGTCGTAGCCCGTAGAGAGGAAGGTCTCGGCCGAAGCGCCGCTCCCTTCTGTGGTCTCACGGGTGCAGGCAAGGGGGTGGTCGCGTCCGTTCTCGGGCAGCGGACCTGCATCGGGTCCGATGATTCCGGCGACGAAGATGCGGCTCAACACCTCTGCGCGCTCGTCAGGAACCGAGGTGTCCTGACCGGGGCGGGTCTTCGCGCGGATGAGTGCGTCGAGGTAGAGGTCGACGCCGGGGAGCGCGCGGCTGGCGGCGTAGCAGGCGCTGTCGCCGCCGGAGGTCGATGCTCCATTCTGGGAGCAGTCGTCTTCGTCGGAGAGGACGATCACGACGAGGTAGGCGTCGTCGCGCAGAAAGCCCTGGTTGGGGCCAGCGAGGTTCTCGGGGCTAAGGGCAAGGCGCACAGCGTCGAGGCCCATCTCGATGGGCTCGCCGCAATCGCCAGTCTGGCCAAGGCAGCGGAAGTCTGCAGCGAGCCTGGCGGCATCGATGGCGCTGCCCGGGTCGTTCGGGTCGATCTTGTAGTTGGAGGTCTTAAGGACGGGGTCCCGTTGGCCGCAGGAGGCGAGGTCCTCCGGCGGGCTGAAGCAGCCCTTGGCGATGACATCTCCGGGGCCGCGACGGAAGGTGCCACCCTCGCTGATGTCTGTGGAGACTGCCGCGAGGTGAACATCGGCTCCAAGCACGCTGAGCGCATCGACGAAGGAGGCGAACTCGCGACCAAGCTGCGCCTGTTCGTCGAGCATCGAGCTCGAGTTATCCACAACCCAGAGGACATCAACGCGGTTGGTGCCGAGAGGCTGGCTCTCTTCGACGTGCCAGCGGTCGAACGCGTCGGAGAGCGGCGTCACCGGGTGCTCCGCGCAGGAGAAACAACAGACTCCGGCGAGGCCGGCGAGGCTTAGCGCTCGGTACCAAGTTGGCTTCGTCATTCAATCACTCCCTGCTCACAGTTCGGCCGTTGTAACACTCTTGCCGATCCAGCCTGAAGTTTCAAGCAAGCCGATACCCGCTGCGTTCGGCTGCTGTCAGGAGACAACCCAGACAAGCGCAGCCATTGCTGCGACTCCGAGCAGAACGGCGAGCAGCAGAAGCACGACGGTGGCCCGGGAGCGGGTCACCCTTGAGCCCGTTTCGAGGCCGTCCAACGGTTCGTGCGAAGCGATACGGGCGGCGCGGTCGTCCGCGAGGAGGCCCGCAATCGAACGTGGAACCCAGATGAGCACCAGCCCGCTGACCGCCGCGATCAGCGCGAAGCGAAATCGCGTCCGCCAGAGGTTCTTGTGTGCCGCGACCGCCGCAAGGTCGCGTTCTCGAGAGTCTGCCAACACGGGTCGCTGCTCGAAGCTCCGAGGCAGCCAGGCGAGCATCCACCGGAGACCGGCCCGCATGGTTGCCTCGTCGGCTGTTGCGAGCAGCTGGCGCGTGGGCGGCTGAAGTTGCCCAGCGAGTTGGCCGGCAGCGGAAGGCTGCATCGCATCGAAGAGAGAGAGAGCGCCGGCGCGAAGTTGGGCTCCGGCTACCGCCGGCAGCAGCCACGTGGAGGCCTGCTGCGGGTGGAGGAGATAGGGCTGATTCGATGCTTGAAAGAGGCAGAGTTGCCCGGCCGCGCTTCGAGGGAAGCGAATCTCGACCTCGCCAAGGCCGGCAACGAGCTCCGTGGCTATCGTCGTCGTCCAGCGACCGCCGCAGAAGAGGTCTCCCTGCCAGGTGGCTCGGTTGCGCATCTCTGCTGCTGCGATGAGGAGCGGCGCCGGCGGCGACGATATCGCCGGCAACCAGGATGCAGCCATCCCATCGGTGAGCAACGGCAACTGCAATGGGGCGGTGACCTCTGCAGCACCGCATCGCCAGCGCAGCAGATAGGCTGTCTCGTTGTCGAGAACGGCCGTTAGCTCAGCGAGACCGAAGTCTGAGGTCAATGCTGCCGCACGCGGAGTTGGCGGAGCTCCGAGCCGGGTGCCGAGTAACTCTACCGGGACGGCCGTCCGAGCAACCCCGGCGGCGTCGGTGATTCTAACAAGCAGCGTCGTCGGCAGGAGTTGCTGCGCCACGCCGCCCACGGGGATGAGGCTCACCAGGTCTGGGCAAGAAGGCACCGGCGGACCGACGACCGGGACACCGGCCTCGTCGCTCGGCTGCTCTGCCGTCCGGATGAGGCGTCCGAGCCCCTCCATCGCCCCCGCCGCGAGCTTCGGTGACCTGCCGACTGCGGGACCAATCGCGAAGGGCAGCGGAGGCGCATCGAGCATCAGCGCGGCAGCCTCCACCCTGCCCTGCACAGGGCCGGTCCGCGCCGCTTCTGGAAGGGCAAACACAACGCTCTCCTTGGAGGCGAACGTGGGCGTTAGCAGGGCATCGCCGATGAGAAGTCGGGAGGTCGCAGGCGCGGCGACACGGCCGCTCTCCAACGTCCTCACAGCGACGGCCAGTGGGGCTTGGGCGTCGGGCCAAGGTTCTGAATCGCCAAAGACGACGACCGACTTGAAGACCTTGATCCCAGACATCCGAAGTAGCCCGAGAAAGGCAACTCCTCCTACGAGCGCGAGTAGTACCGAGGTGACGACAGCTGCGCGCAGGCGGGTGCGGAGCGGAAAGGCCGCGGCCTCATCTGGAGCGGGCCGGTCGTGCATCTCAGAAGTCTCCTGCTTCGTCCCACGAGGCGGCGCCTGGCTGAGCCGAGTCAGCCGGCGCGACCGGCGATGCGACGGGCGCGGCGACTGGGATCTTGTCGAGCAGATCTCGGAGTGCTCCGGCGCGCCGCGCGTAAGCTGCGAGCTGTCTCCCCTTGAGCGCCGGCCTGCGAATCTCTCGACGCTCGAGCGGGTCTACGAACTTACCGTCGTGCTTGAGTCCAAAATGGAGGTGAGCACCGGTGGACAGACCTGTATTTCCGACGAAGCCGATGACCTGACCCTGCTCAACCCGCTGCCCCATCTTCAATCCGCGGGCGAAGCGAGAGAGGTGAGCGTAGCCAGACTCGTAACCGTAGCCGTGCTTGACGCTGACGAGGTTGCCGTTTCCGCCCTTCGGACCGACAAAGCCGACGATGCCATCTGCCACCGCTCGAACGGGGGTGCCCGTTGGGGCGGCATAGTCAACGCCGAGGTGAGGCCGGCGGATCTTGAGGACGGGATGAAGTCGGTCGGGATCGAACTTACTCGAGATCCGACGATACCTGCAGGGTGCTGCAAGGAAGAGTTTGGAGAGCGACTCGCCGTTAGCGTTGAAGTAGTCGGTGCCATCCTCTTCGGGGCTGCGGAAGGCAACCCACGCACCCTTGGTGCCAAGGTACTCGGCCGCCTGTACATCGCCCAACCGATAGGGCTTTCCGTCGAGAAAGTGACGCTCGTAGACGACTCGGAGTGCATCCCCGACGACAGCCTGCTGGCTGAAATCGATATCCCACTGGAAGACTGCTGCCAGCGACTGCGCAAGCTGCGCGTCGAGCCCTGCCGCCTCCACCGACTCCCAGAGGGAGCCGATGATCGGGATGGAGACAGACTGTGTACGGCGCTCTACGGGCACCCGCACATCGACGGCGGAGAACCTCGCGTCTGCTCCGAGCGTTGTCTCGAGATATCGCTCGGGCGAAGTCTGGTACTTGAGCGCTACGAGCGTTCCGTCGGATTGCAGGCTGGCCTCCCACGTGTGTCCGACACGCGAGCGCCGAAAGTCGAACTTGGAGGAGAGCGCGACGAGCGCGCGCTGGGTTGAAGCAGGCGCTGCGCCTCGCTCGGTAAGCGCTGCGAAGAGTGTCTGCCCCGGCTCGATGGTCCCCGTAGGCTGTAGGTCGGTAACGGAAGGCGCCGAACTCGCGACGAAACGGTCATCGCGCGCGCCGTTCATGGCCCAGCGAATCTTCGGCGCAACCAGCGTGATCATTGGGGAGCCCGATGCAACGGGTGCCTCCTCCACCTCGCCGCCCCGGTGGGTCCACAGGCGACCAACGCCGAGTCCCATCACGATCGCAATCGACATCATGGCTGCAAACCAGAGGCTGCTTCGACGCCTCGGCGCCCTCCGGATGCGCCGTTTCAGCAGGCCGCGTGTGAACTGGTCACCCGCCAGCAAGCGCACCTCTTCCCAAGAGTTCGCGCGCTGCTGTCCGAGCGGCATCCGACTTGGTGGTTCCGCCAAGCATCCTCGCCAGTTCATCGACCCTGCCCTCCGGTCCGAGCATCTCGATCTGACTGACGGTGCGACCGTCGACGACCTCCTTTTCGACCCGAAGGTGGTGCTGACCGTAGGCTGCGACCTGGGGCATGTGGGTGATGGCAAAGATCTGGCGGTCGCGCCCGAGCGCACGGAGGAGGCCTCCAAGCGTCTCGGCGGTAGCGCCACCGATGCCGACATCGACTTCGTCAAAGAGGTAGATGACGGCCGGGTCGCCTCGAAGCAGAACGCTCTTGAAGGCAACCATCAGACGGGAAATCTCGCCACCGCTCGCGACCTTTCCGAGCGGCCTAGGCCTGTCGCCGGGGTTCGCGCAGAAGAGGATCTCCACCTCATCGGCGCCGTGCTCTGCGACGACACCATCGGCCAGTCCGTCGACACGGAGTTCGACAGTGGCATGGGGCAGCGCGAGAGGGCGTGCCGCCTCCTGCAGCGCCGCAGCGGCGAGCGGAGCCGCTGCGCGACGGGCCGCACTAAGCGTCCGGCCAGCATCGGCGAGGGCCTTGGAGGTCTCGGCAACCCGAGAGGAAGCTCCCGCGAGCGCGGCCTCGACGCCGATCAGGTTGTCGCGCTCACCGCGAAGGGAATCCAGGCGGCCAACGAGCTCCTCGGGAGCCAGCGCATGCTTGCGCGCGATCTTACGAATCTGCTCGTGCCGCGTCTCGAGCTGGTCAACGTCATCTACACCCTCCATGTCGAGGAGGTAGCCGCGGAGGTCGTCTGCCACGCCGTCAAGCTCGGAGGCGAGTGCGTCGAGCCGCAGGAGGTAGGAGCCAAGCGACTCGTCGATCGAGGCCATTTTGCCAAGCAGCTGGCGGCTCTGTCGAAGGAGGTCGGAGGCGGATGGCTCCGACTCGGAGAGGAGAGTCGCAGCGCGCCCGACGCCATCGCCCAGTTTCGCCGCATGCCGGACGCGGGCAAGCTTCGACTCGAGCTGCTCGAACTCCCCTGCGACCAGCCCCAGCGTCTCGAGCTCCTCGAGGAGAAATCCGACATACTCGAGCCGCTGCTGTCGCTCGCGGGCAACACTCTCGATCTGCGCGAGTTCAGCCAGCGCGGCTCGGTGCGACGCGTGCGAGGCGGCGACAGCCTGGCGCAGAGCCTCATGGCCCGCGTAGGCGTCGAGTAGGTCGCGCTGCACATCACGGCGAGCCAGCGCTGTCCCTTCGTTCTGACCAATCATCTCAATGTGCTCACCCACAACCCGCTCGAGCAGCGAGGCCGTGACGGCCACATCGTTGATGAAGGCGCGGCTCCGCCCCTCTCTGCTGACGGAGCGGCGGACGATGAGTTCGTCGGCGAAGGGGATGCCGGCTGCGTCGAGCAGGTCATGAACCCGCTGTCGAAGCGCCGGCGCGATGGCCAGCGTTGCACTCACCGAGGCCTCGCGGGCGTCCGAGCGCACAAGTTCTGCGCTGGCTCGCGTCCCGCGCAGCAGGTGCATGGCATCGAATAGGATGGACTTTCCCGCACCCGTCTCGCCCGTCAGCACGGTAAGGCCCGAGCCGAGCGAGAGCGTAACGGCATCGATGAGCACAAAATTTCGGATGGTTAGTTCGAGAAACACGGTCAAACTCCTGAAGTCGAGGGCCGATGCGAGGAGGCAGGCTCGTTGACTTCCCTTGCGGTCACGCTATTGCGCGAGGGTGTATTTTGGCCCAAACCTTAGGTCTTGTCATGCGCTTTGTCTCCTCTCTCGCACTTATCGGCGTTGGTTCGCTTCTGTTGCTTACAAACGGTTGCAGCAGCTGCTCTTCCGACAAGAGCAAGACGGCAGGCTGGCCTGATGCCCCCGCGACGGCTGCGGCCGTCTCGGCTTCGCTCCTTGATCAGATGCCCGCAAGCACCCGCTGGGCGCTTGTGATCCCGAATGCAGCCGCCTTCACGAAGGGCTTCGGGGGCATTCGCGGTGCGCTCAGCGCAGCGATTCCCGGCTTCCGCGTGATGGATCAGGACTTCAAGAACACGATCGGCGCCGACCTCGGAGACGCGGCCTCACTCGCAAAGTGGGGCATCCCGGAGACGAGCGGCGTCGCCTTCTCCCAGATGGGCACCGCGAACCTGGCCATGCTCTGGGTCACCGATGGCGACAAGTTCACGACGGAGGTGGAGCGGGTGCTCACAAAGCAGCCCTACAACTATGTCGCTAACCCGCAGCCGGCGACGGTGGGCGGCATGACCTTCAAGACCTACACCACGAAGGCTCCGGAGACGCGGCAGGCCTACATCAACATCGACAAGGGTCTCGTCCGCATCATCGTCTGCCCGACGACGAACAGCTGCGAGCCTGCGATGGCGGCAGAACTGGCTGCAACGGCGCGACATGCCGCGGCCGATCCGCTCGTCGCCAAAGTCCTAGAGGAGGCGAAGGGTGAGTCGATCTTCGGCTGGTATGATGTGAGCGATCGAAAGGATGGCACACCGCCTCCCGATTTCGGCATCTTCAAGCAGCAGATGGAGCCCATCGTGAAGTCGGGTGGCCTCGTTGGTGCGTCGGCTCGGATGGCCAAAGAGGGTCTCGACCTACGCGTCACGATGGCGCCCAAGGATGTGACCGCGGCCAAGCCGATGCTCAGCCCTCCGGCGAACGCCGTCGCGCCCGGGTTTTCCAGACTCTTCAAGGAAGATGCCTACGCCTTCGTGCGCATGACGACCCAGTTCTCCGATCTGCTCTCGACCATCCGTGCTTCCTCCGGCGCGCAGAAGAACGCCGAACTCGAGCAGGTGATCGCTGAAGGCGACGCGCTTCTTGGAGCAAGCATCGAGAAGGAGCTTATCCCCGCGCTCGGCAGCGCCGGCGTGCTCTTCACCACGCGGTCCAAAATCCTCAGCCTTGGTTCGGCGAAGTCGGCCGCCGATTTCGCGAGCGCACTCGGCGCTGTGGCCGCATGGCAGGTGAAGGACCGCGCCAAAATCGAGCCCCTTTTCGACAAGGCGGTGACGCTGCTCGAGGGGAAGGCGACGAAGTTCTCGGAGGGTGGTGCGACCGTGCTGCAGTTCACCGATTCGCAGATGGATCCGGGAAACATCGTGCTCACCGACTCGCTGCTGCTTCTGGTCCCCGACCGGGATCGCGCGGCGGTGCTCGCCAACCTTGCCGCAGCGGCGCCCACGGCCGGCGCCCCGCCTGCGGAGGCTGCCAAACTCCTCGACGAGGCCTCCGCCATCGGTCTCTACCTCAACATCGGCAAGATTGCTTCGGGGCCGATTGGCCAGATCTTGGGCGGTCGCCTGCCCCCGGAAGTTCAGACCGGGTTGAGCATGCTCGACACGCTCACCGTCCGCACCCGCTACGGCAAAGAGACCTTCGGGGCCGATCTTCACCTCGGACTGCTTCAGCAGGCGCCTGCGCCTGAGGCATCGGGCGCTCCTGCCCCCGAGGCATCGGGCGCTCCCACGGCACCGTAGTCTAGGAGATGGCTCCGCGCAGGAGCCGCTCCACACTTGCCGCGACGCCCGGGTCATCCGCGAAGACCTGCTCCGCTTCCAGCAGGCGAGCCTCAAATGCCGGACCGGTGATACCGGAGGGCATCTGCTGACGGGCCATCGAGGAGATGACCTCTGAGACGCCCGTGGAGAAGGGAATCTCGCCAGCCTTCACCTGCGCGGCGACTTTGTCTACCGTGGCTTGGAGCGCGGCGCGGAGAGAGGCCTCCGACGTCGCACCGACTCCGGCAGAGGCGCTCGCAGCCTCGGCGCCTGACGCACCACCAATCTCTCCGACCCCATGAAGGCCGGTAGAGGCTCCTGACTGACCTACGGGCTTGATGACCATGGCCTACGAGTAGCGAAAGTCGGCAGCCGATTCCAGATCGGTTTGGTGCAGGAAACAGCGACGAAACCTTGCGCGGCTGCCTCCGATGATGCAGCAGAGCCCCGTATGGCATCGCACCCTCACGACCCGATTTTTCGGCTTCCCAAAGCGGACCTTCACCTCCACCTCGACGGGTCGCTTCGCGCCGACACCGTCTTGGAGATTGCCGCAAACGAGGGGATCGACCTCGCGAGCCGCGACGAAGCCTCCCTTCGCAAGATCCTCTCTCCGCCGCTCGACCCTCCGAGTCTGGAGCGATACCTCAAGGCGTTCGATGTCACCTGCGCTGTCATGCAGACGCCAGGTTCCATCCGCCGCATCGCCCGCGAGCTGGTCGAAGACTGTGCAGCCGAGAACATCACCTACCTCGAGGCGCGATTCTGCCCTACCCTGTTGACGCTCGGCGGCCTCTCCGTCGCAGAGGTCATTGAGGCAGTTGCAGAGGGCCTCGAAGAGGGAGCGCGGTCGACGGGGACGTTGGCGCGCCAGATCATCTGCGCGCTTCGACACCGAGACCTGCGTGAAGGGGTCGAGCTGGCCGAGGCTGCGGTCGCACTCCGCAGCCGCGGTGTGGTGGCGTTCGACCTTGCCGGACCGGAGGCCGGATTTGCGGCCGCGTGGCACGAAGAGGCCTTCCGCATTGCGCGCCGCGGCGGACTATGGACGACGGTTCACGCGGGTGAGGCGGATGGGCCCGACTCCATCTACGAGGCACTTCACACGCTCGGCGCCGACAGGATTGGGCATGGCACGACGCTGGTGAACGACCCTGCGCTCATGGATTGGATGATCGACCGGGAGCTGCCGATCGAGGTCTGCCCGACCAGCAATGTGCAGACGGGTGCAGCGCCCTCCATCGCCCGCCATCCCGTGCGCAGCCTGCTCGAGCGGGGCGCGACCGTCGTGGTCTGCACAGACAACCGACTCGTCTCCGACGTCACGCTCAGCCATGAGCTTCGAGCGGTAGCGAATGCGGCGGAGCTGACCCTGGATGAGACCGGGTTGCTTCTCCGGCGAGGCTTCTCCTCTGCCTTCGTCTCGCTTGAGGAGCGGCGCAGGCTCCTCGCTGCCTTCGACGCCTCCTTCGCGTCGCTTGGGGCGGGCAGCTAGGTTGCCCAAAGATGGCTGACCCGGTCTCGACGGATCGCAGCCAGCTGCGCCTCCTTTCGGCTCTCAGCGGTGTAGCGATCTGGGTCTTCTATCTGTGGCGGGCTGCCCCCACCGCCTATCTGCTCGATAGCTCTGAACTGGTAAACGCGACCTGGTCACTCGGCATCAGCCACCCGCCAGGCCACCCTGCCTTTCATCTGCTCTCCTACCTCGCCGGGCTGGTGCCGCTGGGGCCCTACCCGTGGCGGATTCACCTCTTCGCTGCGACCTGCACCGCGCTCGCTGTGTCGCTCCTACCGCTAATCGCAGATCGCCTTGCAGCGGTCTCAAGCCGGTTTTCCCTGGCGACCGTGGGCAGCTTCACGCTGCTCGTCGGCACGTCGACTGCGCTCCTCCTTCAGTCGATCCGCGGCGAGGTCTACAGCCTCCATTTCCTCGTAGCCATCGCGACGCTCTGGCTCATGGTCTCGGTCGAGCAGCTCGGTCTGCGGGCGCTCATGCTCTGCGCCCTCGTGCTTGGCATCGGACTTCTGAACCACCACTACCTGACCTTCTTTCTCTTTCCGGCTGTGCTCGCTTGGCTACTGCTCGCCCGGTTTGGAACTCGGCCCCTTCTTGCGGGAGTGGCTGCCTCCCTTGGCATCGGACTGGCGATCGTGGCTGGATACGCGGCGCTCGTGGCCCGCGGCGCGGCGCGCCCGCACGGAAGCTGGGCTTGGCCCGACAGCCTGCAGAACCTTTACTGGGTGGTCTCCGCGCAGGCCTTTCAGAAGACGGCGGCGAAGGTGGTGACGGTGGATGTCACGACGGGGCTCACCAAGGTATCGCTGCTCTTTATGGAACAGGTTGGGCCGTTGGGGCTGCTGCTGGGCGCAGCGGGACTCGTCGCACTCGCTGTCACGAAACCGCGGATCGGACTGCCGCTGAGCATCCTCGTGGTCCTCAACTTGGCAACGCAGTTCATCTTCGACTTCGACCCCTGGAACCCCGATGTGCTGGGCTATTTCATGATCTCCGTTGCGGCGCTGGGACTCGGTGCAGGATGGCTCCTTCAGCAGCTCGCAGAGGGCGCATACCGCTCCAACATCGTCCGGCTGACTGCCTATGGACTGCTGCCACTCACCGTGCTGTTTTGGGGCATCGCAGAGGCCGCAGATGGCCGCACCCGCGACCTCGCGGATTACCGCGAGAGTGAGGTCTTCCGCGATGCAGTCTTCCGCGACGCGCCGCCCGATTCGCTCTGGGTCACCGCCTACTTCGAGACAGCCTTTCAGACCTGGTATGCGCAGGGCCCGGAGGACCAACGCCCGGACCTCGTTCACCTTCACCGCTCCTTCCGAACCTACCCGCACTATGACGCGATGATTGTGGTTGCAGATCCCCGACTTGCGCCCCTTCTACAGGCCGACGCCACGGTCGCAGCACTGTCGACAGCAGGGCTTTCGGCCTGGGCGGATCGCTCCGCGGTAAGGATTGAGCCTGATGGACTGGTCTCTCGCGAGGAGCGTCAGCACCTGCTGGCCGATGCGGGGGGCCTTGTCTGGCAGACAGCAGTTCCCTCCGCGACGGAACGGCAGGAGGCGGCCGCAGCTGCGCTCACGGCCTGGGAAACGCGATTCCCCACCGGCTCATCTTTGGAATTGCAGAGCTCGCGAAACCTCATCTGGTGGAGCATCGGTTACGCCCGATTTCTGCAACAGACGGGTGACCGCAGCGCTGCAGCGGGATTCGCGGCGATGGCACTCGAACGGTCACCGAACGATCCCGACCTGCTCGGACTCATGCGCGCACTCACAGGCAGGAGCAGCGAGCCGGGGAACTAACCCAGCTTCCACTTGAGGCGAAGCACCTGCACGAGCGCCTCTCGGGCAATCTCAGCCGACATTTTCGAAACACCCGCGACCCGATCGGGGAAGACGATGGGGACCTCTCGCAGACGGAGCCCGGCCCGGTGAACCCGGTACTTCAGCTCAATCTGAAAACAGTAGCCCGTGGAGAAGACCTCGCCGAGCGCGATCTTTTCCAGTGTCTCGCGTCGGTAGCAGACAAATCCGGCCGTGAGGTCTTGGATGTCGAGTCCTAAGATGGTCCGCGCATAGAGGCCGCCGCCGCGTGAAATGAGCCTGCGCGAGAGTCCCCAGTCGACGGTACCGCCGCCTTCGACGTAGCGAGAGCCAATGACCATGTCGGCACTCTCCGACGCATCGAGCATCGGCTGAAGATACTTCGGGTCGTGGCTGAAATCGGCATCCATCTCGAAAATGCGCTGGTAGTCACGCTCGAGGGCGAAGGCGAAGCCGGCGAGGTAGGCTGTACCCAACCCCAGTTTGCCCGAGCGACGCAGGAGATGGACGCGGGCGTCAGATTTCCCGCACGCCTCGACGAGGTCACCGGTTCCGTCGGGCGATCCATCATCCACAACGAGGATTTCGACATCAGGCACGGCCGCGTGGACAGCCGTCAGCATCCGCTCGATGTTCTCTCGCTCGTTGTAGGTCGGGATGATGATGAGCGTCTTCGGGTTCATGCCATTGCCTCCATGTCGGGGGCCGAGACTGTCACACCCCACCGCTGCCGCCAAGCCTCAAACATCATGAGGGTCCAGAGCTGTTTGCGGTGGTCAAACGTGCCAGCCTCGTGTTCCGCCATGAGCCGCTCCACGACGGATGGGTCAAACAGGCCGGCCGCTGCGAGCCGATCGCGGCTGAGTAGGTCGTGCATCTGCTCTCGAAGCGGCCCTTTGAGCCAGGCGGCGACCGGCATCCCGAAGCCCTTCTTCTTCCGCGAGGTAACGACCGCCGGAAGCAAGGGGCCGACAGCCTGCTTCAGCACCCACTTGGCCTTCAATCCTCGGCCCATCTTGAGGCGTGAGGGCATGCGGGCGACGAGTTTCAGCAGCTCCGGGTCGAGGAAGGCGGAGCGGGCCTCCAGGCCCGCAGCCATGCTTGCCCTGTCCACCTTGGTGAGAATGTCCTCGGCAAGATAGGTCCGGATGTAGGCGTTCGAGAGCCGCTGGCGGTGGTCTCGCCCCTGCGGCGCATCGTAGTGGACGCCCATAACGGCAAAGACCTCGTCTGCGCTCAGTAGCCGGCGACGGTCGCGCGCGAGCGGCTGCGGGCCGGCGTCCGGCAGGAAGGAGCTGAGCCAGCGCACATGGCGCTCGACGCCGGGCGACCCAGCTCCGCGCAGGAAGGACTTGGCGACAAAGTCGAGGCTGAAGTTCCCCGTGCTGACCGGCATCGCCTGCACCAAGCGCTCCGTCAGCCGCTGCAGCGGACGAGGCAGCCGCGCGTAGGGAGCGGCGACCTCATCGGCACGGAAGGTCTCGTAGCCCAGAAAGAGTTCGTCACCGCCATCGCCGCCAAGGGCGACCTTGACATGCTCACGGGTGAACTTGGAGAGCAGGTGGGTGGGGAGCAGGCTGGCATCGCCGAAGGGCTCGTCCATGTGGCCCATCATCGCCGGGACCAGGTCGAGCAGATCCGACGCGCCGAACCGACGAACATGATGGGTCGTGCCAAGCGCCGCGGCTACCGCGGATGCATACTGCGACTCGTCGAAGGATGGGTCGTCAAACGCAACGGAGAAGGTCTGAAGGGCACCGCTGGGCATGTCGGCGCTAAGGAGCGCGGCGATGGCGGAGGAGTCGACGCCGCCCGAGAGAAAGACGCCAATCGGCACATCGGCCATGGTCCGCGCCCGCACCGAATCGAGCAGCGCCTGCTTGGTCTGCCGGATCCAATCCTCGTCGCTCAGGTCGACCTGCTCGGCCTGCGCGAAGTCGTTCTCGCAGAAAGGCTCGATGGTCACCCGCCCTGCCTCCCAGACGAGCGCGGTGCCAGGCTCCAGCTTCTGCACTCCCTCCACGGCGGCGTGCGGCCACGGCACATATTCGTAGGTCAGGTAGAGCTCGAGCGCTGCCTGGGAGATACGCCGTGTGCAGCCCGGATGGGCCATCAGTGCGCGCAACTCGCTACCGAACCAGAGCGACCCATCGGGGAGATGCATGTAGTAGAGCGGCTTCTCGCCGAATCGGTCCCGAGCCAGCCGTCCGCGGCGATGAGCAGGGTCCCAAACAGCGTAGGCGAACATACCGTTGAGCTTGGCCGGCAGGCCGGCTCCCCAAGCATGAGCACCATGCACCAACACCTCTGTGTCGGAGGAGGTCTCGAACAGATAGCCCTTCTGTTCCAGCTCGGCCCGTAACGTCTTGTGGTTGTAGATCTCGCCGTTGAAGCAGACGGTTGTCCTGTGGGTTGCAGCCCGCATGGGCTGCGCTCCGCCCGCTAGGTCTACGATGGCCAGCCTACGGTGGCCGAAGGCAAAACCGTCGCCGAAGAGTAGCCCTTCACCGTCGGGCCCACGGTGGGCCAGCGAGTCGGTCATGCGCTTGAGCACCGCGTCGTCTTGCGCGGAGGAGTCGACGAAGAAGCCGCCGGCAATGCCACACACAGCTACTCCTTCGCGCCGGCGGGCGGCGCGGGGTTCAGCACCGAACGGACGAGGTAGATCTGCTTGCCCTGCGCCTCATGATAGGTGCGGATAATGATCTCCGCGAGCAGCCCCATCATGACCAGCATCAAGCCAATGGTGACAAGAAAGGTAGAGAGCAGAAGCAGCGACATGTTGTGCTGGAATGGAGGGTCGTTCCAGATGAATCGCCCCACGACGACGCCGAGTGCAACCGCCGAGCCGACACCCGCGAGGACCAGCCCCATCCCGCCGAACAGGTAGATCGGCTTGGTGGAGTAGTTGCTCAGAAACTTCACGGTCATCAGGTCGAGCAGCACCTTGAAGGTGCGGTTGATGCCGTACTTGGAAACGCCAAACTGGCGCGCGCGGTGGTTCACGACAATCTCTGCGACCCGTCCGCCGGCCCATGATGCATAGATGGGCACAAACCTGTGCATCTCACCGTAGAGCCGAATGTCCCGGATGACCTCGGCACGGTAGGCTTTGAGGCTGCAACCGTAGTCGTGCAGTTTCACGCCGGTCCAGGCGGAGATGAGCCGATTGGCGAGCACCGATGGGAGTCGCCGGCTCCAGAAGAGGTCTTGTCGAGACTTGCGCCAGCCGCTGACGACGTCGAAGCCCTCATCGAGTTTCGCGATCAGCCGGGGGATGTCTGCCGGGTCGTTCTGCAGGTCGGCGTCGAGCGGAATGAAGATGTCACCGGTCGCGTGCGCAATCGCGGCCGCCAACGCCGCTGTCTGCCCGAAGTTCTTTCGGAATCGAACCACGCGGCAGCGCGGATCTGCAGCCGCGATGGCCGTCAGGACTTCGAACGACCGGTCGGTGGAGCCATCGTCGACGAGCACCACCTCGACATCCAGCAAGAACTGCCTGGCCATGGCGTCGATCTGCCCGTGAAGCAGCCAGAGGTTCTCCTCCTCGTTGAACACCGGAATCAGCAGCGACAGTTTCATAGGAATCGATCTTTCGCGGGGAGATGCCGTCGGGAATTCAAGGCCGTAACAGAGGCTAACCTCTTGTTCAACTTGACCTTGCCAAGGGAGGTCGACGCCAAGACAGACCTGTTCACAGCCTATTCAATAGTGTTGACATAGGGGTCGAACCTGTTCATAACATGGTCATCTCTACTCCACAGCGAGTGCCGCCATGAACGACGTTGACCTTCTGCAAGCCCTCCGCCGCCGCGACCCGAACGCCGCCAGAGCCCTCTACGATGCCTACCGGGACCGCGTGTTTGCTGTTACTGTGCGTATTCTTCGCGACGAGTGGGACGCTGAAGAGGCGACCCATGACGCCCTGTTCACTGTCGTGAACAAGATCGACCTCTTCCACGAGCAGTGCGCCCTCTGGAGCTGGATCTACCGCGTAGCCGAGAACTGCGCGCGGATGAAGCTGCGGACCTTCAAGCGCCGCCCGATTCTCGTTGAGAGCGACACGCTCAGCGCGATGATGGCACCTGCCGCGATGGAGAACACCTCCGACCGGCCGGACGACCAGCTTCGCGAGCGCCGTTGCGTCGAGGCCTACGCTGCCGGGCTGATGGAGGTCGAAGAGACCAATCGCAGCCTCTACATGGCGATGGATCTGGACGGCCGCTCCAAGGAAGAGGTGGCCGCAGAGCTCTCCCTGACGATTCCGGCCCTAAAGGCACGCCTGCACCGCGTGCGCGAGGGCCTCAAGGCCCGCATGCTTGCAGCGGCTTGAGCGCCTCGATGCGCG
>Ga0209107_10000523_pt1 | contig 22328 bp, 16 predicted proteins | sample LakErihyJuly2011_2_FD_187460 | JGI IMG/M metagenome (GOLD analysis project Ga0209107, IMG submission 187460) | Freshwater microbial communities from dead zone in Lake Erie, Canada - CCB hypolimnion July 2011 (SPAdes) (version 2) | ecosystem: Environmental > Aquatic > Freshwater > Lentic >...
AGGACTTGAGAGTAAGACCAGTTAGACAACCAGTTGTCACCGTTTACAGAAGAGAACGCTCCACGATAGTTAGCTGTCTCGAAGAAACCATTGTAAGGAACTGTTGGGCAACCTGAAACTGATAATGCCGGGTTGGGAGTCACATCGTTCTTGTCTGAAACACTATTCGTTGTGCTAATAGCAAATGAATAATCGAATCCTGGAATTGCTGTTCCTACAGGAATTACTTCATTTAAATCTGTAGTAATAAATTGAGTGTTTTCTGCTGTTGTAGCTGCAGTACCATTAGCACCAATGTTACTACCATTGATAACTAAACCATTTGTTGTCTGTACAAATGTGTTACACTTTATTTTCAAACTGTTAACAGTGGCATCAGCATCCTGAAGAGCAACATCGTTAGTCCAGTTTTGGTAAGCTTCAAAAGTTCTTCCTGCAGCCTGTGTTTTAACCAAATTAATTCCATTTTTGAAATTAGCGAAAATAGAATTGTACAATTCACCCTCGGCACCTTCTTTGAAATTTGCACCTGCTAATCCTCTGTTATCTGAGGTACCAGCTGTCTTTCCATTTCCTATGATTGTGAAGTTATACAATACAGGATGTGACTTAGGAAGATTGTTTGAAACGTTATCATCTGAGTCAGCCTCAATACCGTTATCATTATCCGGACTAGCAGGAGTACCTAAATCGTTGTTACTTGTATTCTTCATACCAAAGAAGAACTGAACATTTCCCTTATAACCAAGGTCATAATCGAACATGTCATCGTTTCCGAACAAAGTAGAAACATATTTCAAATTAACTGTACCACCAAAAGCCTCGATGTTATCATCTGCGCAAGAAACGATTTCAATGTGCTCGATAGTCGTTCCACGACCTACAGAACCTAAAGTTAAACCGTTAATTTCAGCACCTACAGATAAAATTGCACCACTGTGTCTGATAGAAACATACTTCAATACACCCGAATTATCGTCATCGTTGAATGTTTCTCCTGCTGTTAAATTAGCACCATATTGGTCTTGGGTATTAGATGTAGCAAAACCTTCGATTGTTCCCAATCCGTTAGCAACAGCCAATTTACCTGATCCACCTGCAACGTAAGGTCCATTTGCAGCCAAAGTAAGGTTGTTTGATGCGCGGCCTAAAATAACAATACCACCCCATTTACCAACATTGTAAACCGGATAGGTTCCGTCCATTGCATCTGCGTAAGCAGTAAATACGATTGGGCAAGATTCTGTTCCAGAAGCGTTTAATTTACCACCACGCTCAATTACTAAAGCCGTTGCTTCAGCAGCTACAGCATTTGCGGCTCCTTTAATAACTGTTCCAGGAGCAATATTCAATGTTTGACCGGATGGAATATATATCTTTTTGTCTAAGATGTAGGTCTTGTCGCAAGTGAATGTTGCGCCAGTAGTTAACTCACCACCGTATGTACCAGAAATTGCTGTGTAACCCGGTAATGAAGATACGATAACCTCAGTGCGTGATCCAACTGCTGGACAACCGCATGAAGCACCTAAGTTTGTTTGAGCATCTGCTGTTGCAAGAGCTCCAATTGCTAATGCAGCAGAGGCAAAAGCTTTCAGAATTGTTTGTTTAGTTTTCATTAGTTTAGATTTATGGCGCAAAGATGAGATTGAAATAAACCTAAAAGATGAAATCTAATTTGCGAAATTGTTAATGATTTCGACCTAAGTTTGATATTATGTTACGGATAGTTAACATTGAGTTAACGAACCTAAACCAACACTTCAGTTGCAAATAGCTAGAAATTACTTCTTTCTAAGCTGAACAGACAATCCAGCTGCAAAAGGAAGTCTTCGAACTCCGTCGTTTGTTAGGGAAGAAACAAACTGATTGGCGAATAATTCCGTTTTTACACTCCATTTTTTATCTAAAATGAAGTCAACTCCAAAAGCAAAACGAACGGCGTGGGAAATGGAATTCAATTCGCCTTTAACTACGGTTTTTTCATCTCTATTCGATCCAACTAAGGAGTATGTAATTCGTTTATTCAGAAAATAATTCAACGTATATCCCAAAGAAACATAAGGTCTTGAATTCTCATTTTTTCCAATGTAATAATTCAAGGCTAGCGGCACTTCTATGAATCGGTAATCGTTCCTATATTTATCTATCCCGAAGTCATTGAGGGAATCTATGCTTTCCGCATAATTCGAAAATCCCGCTCCTCCGCGAACACTTATTTTTTTAGAAAGAGCGTATTCAACGAATGCTCCTGTGCTATATCCGATGCTTCCACTCTCCAATAAATCTGACTCCTGCTCTAACCATCCCAAATCACTGTTTGCTCGAGTAATTCGGCCTGTATAGGCTGGATTGTAATAAATTCCGATGGATGGCTTCGTTTGAGCCTCGCTTCCAAAAACAAAAGCAGTTAAAAACAAAAAAACAATAACATAATTTTTCATCTTAGCTATTCTTTACACAACGAATACTCATGCCGTACCCTTTGTAAGTGTGTTGTCTAAAAATCCGTGTCTGATTCGCATCTATATAGCGATACCATCCTTCATTACCACTTGTTGATGCTGTCCACCAAAAAGTTAAATTACCCTGACTATTCATTTCTCCATTGAACAATCTGCATCCTGCCGGCTTCGCACTAAATTCATACTCGTCTGTTCCAAATAATGGATAATTCTCCGGCCATCCAATTGAGTATTTCACAACCAATTTCTCTGCCTCATCTGTACCTCTCCAGCTGAGTGAATTGGATTCATCATCAGACATACCTATTTCTCTTTCTAAGATTTTCCAATCTTCATCAGTAGGAACATGCCATCCTTGTGGTGCTATGTTCTGTGTGTTTTCAACGACACTGAAATTGTAGAGATAGCCAAAAAGATTGTCGTTAATGACCGTGTAACTCGGATTCACAGCATTTGCCCAAAGGGTGTCAGCAGCATCCAACGCGTAAAAATCCAAAACGCTTCCGTTGTTAAAGTGAGTAACAGCTAAGTTCTCGGCCATCCACCACTGATCTCCAATTTTAACAGTTTTGTAAACATTCCCATCTACATCAGTAACGGTGCTTGTTTCAATTACTTTCGGAGCCTCAACCTTATCCTTACAGCCCACGAAGGCAAGCATGCCGAAAACGACAAACAAACTTTTGCAAAGTCTAGTCAATTTATTACTCATAGCTTGATAAATAATTTATGCTTACTCATATCACCGTTAGAAACTTTCAACTGATACATACCCGGATCTAAAGTTGAGAGATTTAGAGGCATTATAACGTTCAAATCTGTTGAGGTGAATAATCCGGATAATTTCACCGAACCATAGGTGTTGTATACTTCATAGGTCCAATTGTTTGAAGATCCAGCCACAATATTCAATGTAATATCTCCACTCGTTGGATTCGGATAAACAATTATATCAAATTCTTCTCCCATCAAAGAAGGACAAACTTCTTCAATGTTTCTTCCCGCGCATGAGCCCGGATAGCAACACAAATTTTCAATATTGAAGTTAACCTGAGGATCGTAGTTACAAGCCAAGGTATCTGTACAACCAAAAACTACCGGTGTCATACATGACCCCTCTTCTAAACAAATGAACGAAGAATTGTATTCTATGTAATTCGGATTTGTACAACCGCATGAATACGGATAATTCAAATACGCATTGTAAACTTCATTATCACCTAAAAGGGAATCATTACCCACATAATTAACTAAGGTAGGTACACCGTTAATTAGTTCTTCAACAGTAATATTTATTTTAAATGCCAAATCACCTAAGGTTGTCAATTGAGCAATAATGACCTGATTACTATCTGCAACTGTTCCTTGAACTCCCGAACAACTCAATTCAAAAATTGAACTTTCAAAAGAACTTTGTGGTACCAAAGGGCCAAACATCGTTGTGTCTTCTCCGGTTCCAAAATCTAGCACTCCTGAGTTATACCAATTCGATGGGGCAGAAAGCAAAGTGTCCATTCCGTCAGCAACTGTCAATGGAATTCCGCAGGTCGGATCTTCATTAATCAATAATCCAGAGGGAACCACAGCACTTCCTCCATCGTTGTTTACACCGCCAATAAAAGAGCCATCAGTATCTTGATCCTTCAATATTCCATAATAATATTTCACTCCTTGCTTGGCAGTTTGTCCTAGAGTTAACCACGTATCCAAGGCCACCGTATTTTCTAAATACCTTCCTTTAATAAAATCTTTTGCAAATGTTTGTCCGTCTAGAACATTGTTGAAAAACACTTGTGAACTCGAAATCGAAAACGGATGATTAGCATCACCGTATATGCGCTTTAAAATTGTCCCAGGTTTCAAGTCAACGTAAATTCTATAGGTCGTTGAACCCACAGGAACACCACCGCCAGAAACATCGGTTGCATCATTCGCATCACTCACATAATATTTCTCTACAATAACTTTTTCCAATTGCGCAGAAGCAAAATGAGCAAATAAAATTGAAAATAATAATGCCGTTATAAGTTTCTTCATCTCAATCAATAATTAAAGTTTGTATGCAAAGCTTACCAAGAAATTCGTTCCGTATCGGAACTTGTCATAATCGACATAACCGCTCGGTAAATTATAAGCTCTGCGCACTGGAGCATTGAAAATATCACGAATGGTAATACTTGCCGAATAATGTTTTCCTAAGGTCTTACTCACCTTAAAATCTACCAAATGACGTGGAATTTCATACACATCTGGTCTTCCTTTTACGGATCCAGCTATTACCAATCTCGAACCTTGCACATTATAGCTTACTGTTGCAGTCAGACCAATGGAATCAGCAGAATAAGATAATATGGAATTGAATAAATATGGCGCTTGACCAAACATGGGGCGATATAACGTATCAATTATTGTGTAGACCTTTTTCCCTTCAATTATCTGCAGGTCTTTCCTTATGAATTCCGCCTCTGACTTGACAAGTGTTAAATTCGCCCGAAATTCTAGGTTTTTCCCAATAAGCTTCTTACCCTCCAGTTCGATACCTCGCACTGTTGATTGTTCAATATTGTCCCAAGTTATTCCGGAACTACCAAAACCCATTTCTATATGATTACGAAAGTCCTTGTAAAATACGCTTCCCGAGACGTTATCTCCGTTTGCGAAATAGACTTCACCTCTAAAATCGTAATTTGCTATTCGTGACATTTTCAAATCTGAGTTCCCATAAATAAGGGTTCTAAATTCATTGTCGAAAATAGCAGCATCGCTTAACTCACGAATACTTGGTCTTGCCACAGACTGGCTGTAGTTGAAACGCAAATTACTTTGTGTTTCTGTCTTCGATTTAATTTTATAAATCACGCTTCCACTCGGAAGAAAATCCCATTGATTGATTACACCTGCATTTACAAGAGCAAATCCACCGACGTTCTCTCTTCGAGGATCATCTAATCCATAACCTTCCTCATCAAATTTATCCGCATCTGTATAGATGTCCGTGTGCTCAGTGCGCAGTCCACCAGAAAACCTAAGAGACTCGTTAAATTCATAATCAACAAGTCCGAATGCAGCTTCTACATTACTGTTTCCAAAACTGTGATTTCGTTCAAAATCATTCGATTTGTAATAATACTGAAAGGTTCCATTCTGATTAACAAACTTATCTGGACTCAAAAAATTATCTAAATCACCATCTGACAATTGCCCAACCACAGCACCGGGAGGAGTTTCTAATTGATATTCGTTGTTATCAATTTTGCGGTAATTTCGCTGAGTTGCAGCGCCAAATTTCATTTTTCTAACGACTCCTTTATCCTTTGAATTCAGTGGAATTTCAGCCGCAACTCTTCCGTCAAAAACATTTTCATCTAAATAGCGATAATACCTACGAATTCCATCTCCTGCGTTGGTAGCAAATTGATACCCTACCACATTAGAATAATTCAAAAACTGAATGTATTGAGTTGCTTTAAAGTCAGGAGCAACACTACTACCGTCAGTATAAGAGGCATTAACATCTAACTTTAATTTCAATGAAGGAATGAAGTGCTGTGAGGAATACTGGTAAATCATTTGCTTCCTCTGCTCATAAAAAATATTCTTCGATACCATGACCGCTTGATCGGGCAAACCCAATGGAATTTCTTCATAGCTCGCTACATCGTTATTTCCGATCAAATTCGGCATAAACAAAAACGATACCTTGTTATTTTTATCAAGTTTGTAAGCTAAATTCAATAATGCACTAATTGAATTGGTTTCTCTACTAATTTCAGCAAAATCTTGCCTGTCAACGGGGAAATTCAGCGATTCATCTCCAACACGCTGCGAAATTCCATTCGGGTCGAAACGCACAGCGGAACCATATTTAAACCCGAAAATAAATCCAAACTCCTTTCCAAATAACATTTTTTGATCACCTACGCTAAAACTTTGCGAGAAATTAATGGGTGCCTTGCGCCATTTCGTATTCCAATTGTTATTGAACCCGTTCCCGTAATCTGTACCGTTGGGGTTAATCGCATTCAGCGCTAGTGGCTTGTAGGTGGTGTTGAATTGATCTCGAGCAGATTGCACCGCGTTTGGATCATTGAATTGAGCCGAAGAAAGTAATCCGAGCTGAACCAATCCCAATCGGAAATATGTATCTGATTGTGGACTTCCATCTTCCCAACTTTGAATTCCTTGCTGCGCATAATAATCACCCAAACCTAAAGCTACCATTTGCTGATAACTTGTAGGGTCAATAACAGGGGCGATTATTCCGTCTGTATCTCTTGTTCTCAGTCCACCATCAAATCCCAACCAATCTGTATTACTTCTGTCCGAAGTAATAAAATTCTTAAACGTCGTTTGAGAATTGTATCCGAATTGAGATTCAATGTTAACAGCCAGTTTGTCTGGATAATCCTTGGTTTCAACAGAAATATAAGCACCGGCCCAATCTCCAGGTAAATCGGCACTTTGGGTCTTCGTAATTACGATGTTGTCTACTAAACTCGAAGGAAAAATATCTAGCTTAATGTTGTTGGTTAACGGGTCTAATGTTGGAATGCGCGAGCCGTTTAAGGTTGTGCGCACATAACGGTCACCTATACCTCTTACGGTAATAAGACCTCCATTGGTTGAAACCCCAGATACACGAGCAATTGCATTTACCACACTCGCATCACCCGTTTTTTTCATTACTTCAGCTGAAATGAAATCCAGTGTTGTCGCCGAATTCATTTTCATTTTTTCCATGTAACCATCATTCGACTTCACACGCTTCGCAACCACATCCATACCTTTAATGATATTCGATGTGTTCAGAATGGTAAATTCTTTTGACAATACCCCATTATCCTTCAAAAGAACTTTCTCTTCAAGGGTCTGGTAACCTACAATTACAAAATTCAATGTATACTGTTTACTGTCAGGAAACTTCAAGGTAAAAGTTCCTTCAAAATCCGTTTGGGTAATTATGGCGTCATTTTCCAATGTGCGAACAATAACCCCAAACATGGATTCACCCTTCTCGTCGGTAACTTTACCACGCAAAACTCCTTGCGCCTGCAGGGCTTGAGCGGATACAACCAGAAAAAGTACAACTAAGAAGTTTCTCATGACAATAACGCTCTATTATTATTTCTTTACAAATTTCACACTGTGCATTCGCCCTTGTCTTTCCAATTGAATGGTGTAAAATCCGCTTGGTAAATTGGCCGTATCAACTGTATGCTTTGCGCTCCAGTATACTTCATTCATTAAAACACGTCCAGTTACATCTAAAACTTTCATAGATACTTTATCTACTTGGTTGTTCGACTGAATTACAGTCAACTGATTTTCGCAAGGATTCGGATAAGCAGAAAATTCAACATTTGAAGCAAACGCATTTTCTTCAACCCCATCAATTACCGGAGGAAGAGATGTGTATACCAACGTAGTGTCTACGAACTCACCTGTTAATGCTGAGTCAGCAACAAAAATTTGACTTTCTCCTGCTACTAATGTTGACAATTGCAAATTCAAATGAAAACTGAAAATTCCATCTGTTGTGAATTGTCCCAACAACACGTGATTGGTTGGAGTAACCCCTTCCATTCCACCCAATGCAGCAATAGCAGCGCCATTGGTTGTGAAATCGCTTCCAACTGTTTGGTCGAAAATATCTAATTCGTTCGTAATTCCTAAAACATTCGGAATAATTGGAGCGCCTGGCATTAGACCATCTACTCCGTTCATACCCGTTATTGGCAAACCAGCGGTTGCATCGTTGTTCGCTAAAATACCTTGGTTGTTTCCAATAGTTCCATCGGTATCTTCTGTTTTCAACACTCCACAAAGACCATTCGCAACACCACCTATGGTGAAGTAAGAATCAATTAAGGTCGTATTCTTCTTGGTGTTATTTACGCTTGTTGCTTGATACACCTTGAAACCGTAATTCGGGTCATTATAAAAAGCAGTTGAGGTATGTACATTCAAGGTATGCTGAGGTGATCCGAACATTTGAATGACCTTGTAACCCGGTAGCAAATTAGCATACACTCTGTAAGTAGTAGAACCTACATGCAATGGATAAACAGCACCGTTATCACCTGCATCTGTGCTGTCTGCTGCATCTGAGACATAAAATTTTTCAACCACAATTCCTTCCAAACCCACTTGTGAAAAGGAAATAAATGAAGTAAATACCGTGGCAATAAGTAGTAAGCTTTTTTTCATTTGATTTATTTTTTCTTTATATTATTATTTTTGTTTTCTGTGTTGAAAATCAATGCTGGATGAGTCCATTCGCCTTCCTCTCCCACTGGATTTTTCGCAACGTATTTTTGAGACGTACCATTTGGTGCACCTATGAGAAGATTTAACTCGAAATTCAAACTTCCGTGAGTTGTCAATTGAGCAATAAGGACACAGTTTGAAGAGAGCGAATCAGCACCCATAGACCCCTTTCCTAGGCATGCCCAAGCAGCATTGGTTAACTTCAATTTATTCGAAAGAGTTGAAGATCCGAGGACAAAGGCCAACGAATCCATTTGATAAAATGTTGGGAACGGAACATTATCAGTTCTCTTCATTCCATCCTTTTCATTTAAGGGAGTAATATTCATTTCATTAAGAAAATAACCCTTTTCAAAAGTCAATAACTTGTCGCTAATGGTGTCATCAGATTCTTTCAAAATTCCCAAATGACCTTCAACACAAGCACCAACCGACAGCCAAGAATCTAATAAAGCTATGTTCTTTCTACAGGCGCGCTCAGGAATAATATTCGGCTGAATATTTCCGTCTTCTATGTGGTTAAAAAAATTCTCGGAAGATTGTATCGTTAAAGGATGCGTTGGAGTGCCATAAGCCGCTTGAAAACGGTACCCTGGCTTCAAGTCTACGTATATTCTATATGTTACGCTGCCTTTGGGTAAATCTCCACTAAAAACCTTACCTGCGTTATCATTATCCGTTGAGACATAGAATTTCTCGACTACAATGCCTTCCAGCCCATCTTGAGCGAAACTTTGAAAGCTCAAGAGAACGGCAAAAAATATTGTACGAAATTTAAATATCATTTCAACTTAATCAATGTGGTGCAAAATTAATTCTTCTGCCCACTCGTGATATTAATCAGAGGTTATGATAATTCGTTTAGCCCCTGTTTTGTATGAAGGAATTGTTAAGGAATTGTTTCCTGATGTTAAGGCCCGCATCGTTAAGCCCTCAGAAAATATACCCCCGCCGTGACTCGAACACGGATTAGCTGTTTAGGAAACGGCCGTTTTATCCTGTTAAACTACGGGGGCGTTGTGCAAATCTCGTCATAATTGAGATGTCTAACACAATTCATGTTATTTTTACAGTATGAAAAAACTTGCATTCATTGTTCTCGGGGTATGTGCTTTAATTATATCCTCTTGTCGCAAAGAAAAAGAAAATGACAACGAAACAACAACCAAAGCCTACACGCGCGTGGCGGTTAGCAACGTTATTGGAAATGATCCATTCCATTTAGACAGCACATACACCAACGCTGCCGGAGAAAACTATTCTGCTTATCTTTTGAAGTACTACCTTTCACACATGGCGCTTGTAAATGAAAGTGGTCAACGTGTTGAATTGTATGCGCATGAGCTTATTGACCAATCTGTTCCAACTTCTCTTCAATTGAATCAAGTTGAAATTCCAAATGGACATTACACTTCCATTGAATTCAATTTGGGAGTTGACTCCCTTCACAACCATTCGGGTGATCAAGCGGGTGACTTAGATCCCATGTACGGAATGATTTGGACCTGGGACACCGGCTATATATTCTTCAAACATGAAGGGTATTTTACTTCAAGCACTTCAGGAACAGAACAACCGCTTATCTACCATTACGGAAAAGACCGTTCATTAGCGTACGTTTCATTGCCGCTTGACCTTCATGTAGATTGCAACAAATCAGTCGTTGAAATTCAGTTCGATTTGAATAAGTTATACAGCAATCCTAACACCGTAGCCTTTACTGGTAATAACAATCATCAAAGTATATCTACTTCAGATATTCCTTGGATCAATACCCTTCTTGGGAACTTCCCGAATTCGTTTTCCATAAGTGATGTTTCAGTTGAATAATGAGAAAGATAATCGTTGCTTTCGTTTTTATTTGTTCGTTAGTTTTTGTTGCATGCAAGAAGGATAGAGAAGAAACTACCTCCTCAGGAGCTTCTGCAACACCCTACACGCTGGCTATTCCAGAAGGTTTACCACCAATGAGCATTCCTTCCAACAACCCACTTACGGTTGAAGGTGTTGCACTTGGAAAACGTTTGTTTTACGACCCAATTTTATCCGGAAATAACACGCAAAGTTGCGCCAGCTGTCACATTCAAGAATCCGGATTTTCAGAAACTTCTCAGTTTAGCATAGGAATCGATGGTATTGAAGGAAATAGAAATGCCATGCCCTTGATTAACCTCGGATGGCAAACGAAATTCTTTTGGGACGGTGGTGCGAACGGATTGGAAAGTCAAGTCATAGGACCGATTACCAATCCCATTGAAATGCACGAAACCCTAGCGAACGTTGTTGCCAAGTTGAATGCAACTGCTGAATACCCCGAACTATTTAAAGCCGCTTTTGGCATCGCGGAAGCTTCTTCACAGAACATCATGCGCGCCATTGCGCAATTCGAACGAACACTTATTTCAGGCAATTCGAAATACGATCAATACATGCGCGGAGAAACGTTTCTTTCCTCGCAGGAGCTTAACGGATTGTCTCTTTTTACTGATATGGAAAAGGGTGATTGTTCGCACTGCCATTCGCTCGGATCTACCTTCAGCGATTTTGAATTTCGAAACACGGGGCTAGACAGCATTCCTGTTGATGAAGGGCGTTACCTCATTACTTTGAATCAGGGAGATCGCGGTAAATTCAAAACACCCTCACTTCGGAATGTTGAATTGACTGCCCCGTTTATGCACGACGGAAGATTTCAAACCTTGTTGGAATGTGTTCAGCATTACAACACAGGCTTCCGCTACAGCGCTAACCTTGATCCGAACTTGTCCTTCGCAGTAAAAGGAAGAATGACTCAGCAAGAAATGGAAGACCTTGTTACCTTCATGAAAACGTTAACGGATATGGAGTTCGTGAACAACCCTGCCTTTCATTAAAGTTTCTCCAATCGCTTCACTACCGTTCCGAAATTCGTTTCAACTTGAATCATGTAGACGCCGTTTGCTAACGATCTAAAATCAAAATCAATTTGGTTCGAAGTTTTAGTAGAAGGAACATTTTGAATTCTTCCTGCTAAATCTGTTACGATAATCTTTTCAATTTCCACTGCTTGTTTGAATGAGAGTGTGCTGGTATTCGATGTTGGATTCGGAAAGAACTTTATATCCTCCAAGACATCTTCTTCAACCGAATTCACGGTGCATAGTGTCACATTGTCTATATAGAAATTATTCCCCCAATGTCCTCTGTTTTGAAACGCAATAAGTACTTCCGAATCTACCCCAACATATTGCTGAAGGAAGATTTCCTCTGAACGCCATTGGTCTGAAGTGGGAATGAAAAAGTCTGAAGTGTTCGGTGCAGTGGCTAAGGTCTGTCCTCCCTTCACATACATTTCAGTCCATGAATCGCCGCAGTTTGTACTTATTAAAACCGCCAATGTATCTGTGTATTGACCGCCGTACTCTGCATACGCCACATCGAAATCCATTACCCAAGTTCCGCCACTCCAAAATGTTATCTGTTTTTCAAGGATAATCTCATCCCTGTTTCCAACCACATCTACCCAATAATTCGGGAATGTTAATGAATAAGCACCTTGCCCGTAGGCGCTGCAATCACTGCTCAACGAAAAGACATCGCCACCTCCAGTACTGTGACCGAACGTCCATTCGGTTGGAATAGATCCACTCTCGAATTGTTCAAACACACATTCATTATTTGGCACGGTAGATTGAACATAAGCCTGCTTTGTTTTCGAGCCTGTAACACCATTGTCTGTTACTTCTAACGTCACGTCGAAGACTCCGGTTGAAGAATAAATAACAGTCGGATATTTTTCTGTACTTGTTGAAGGGGTCGCTCCTGGGAAGCTCCAGAGGTATGTAGCGTTTGCAGAAGCCACGCTGTGGTCTACGAAATGAATAGTTTCTCCCGGACAAACATATGTTCCGCGCTCGCCGGCAAAGTCTACCAATAAAGAAGAAGCTTCAAACAAAGGTGCTTCGTACACCCCTAGATTCCATGTCGCTAAGCGTAGTTTATTGTCTCTGTAGAATGGAACTATTCGAATAGGCTCTGTGGCCGCTGGAAGTCCGCTGCTGTATTCCATCCATTCAGTCATACTCGCATTTCTGTATAGCACTCTTCCGTGAAGAAGTGCAACGTAGACACCTGCATTGGTTCCCAATTGCGCGCACAAAGACCAGATTCGATCTGAACCAATAGCTGTCCCGGACCAATTCGCATAATTCCCACCACCGTCGGTTGTGTAATACACCTTCTGCGAATTATTGGCATTGGTGTATCCCAACCAAAACTCTTGGGGTGTATTTCCTAACGTGAACACCATGTTGTTTTGATTCAACGGCAAAGCAACCTGATTCCAAGTAACGCCTCCATCCAACGTGCGCCAAAGCTTCATGGTGCCACTAATTCGCTGCTGCGCATAAAGCACGTCGGCATTGGTGTATGACTGTTCAATCCAAATAACGTTATTCGTTGTTGTCGTTCCGAATGTATATTGAAGTGACCACGACTGACCGCCGTTGATACTCTTATAAATTTTATTCTCCTTTCCTAACCAAGCCACATTGTAATAATGCGAATCGAAAAGTATACGCGAACTTTCATTGAACCAATAACTCTCATTCGGAAACAAACTCACATTGAATCCGGTTGGATTTCCGGTTAAGGCATCGGGTAAAACTCTACCTCCAATGTCGGAAAAACTCACTTTGTTTTCGTCGGAATAATTCACATATCCTGTCGCTGCTTCTCCTCCGCCAAGTGCCAAGAAATTTCCAGAGCCGTACGCTTCGTAGTATCCCATGTTCCCGTTGTGGTAGCGACCGCCCACCATAATGTCTTCATTCCAACCTTGATCATACCCCCAAAGATTTACAGCCATAATACCGTAGTTCTTCGCATCGAAGGTTTGCATAAAATCTGAAGAGACATTTATTCCACCGTCGTTGCTGCACCAAATGGTTTCTGTAGTTGGACTGTCTTTGTAAATTCTGAATTCTTGCTGATCTACGTGGTAGTTTGGCAATCCGCCAATGTATCCGGCAACTCCACTAAATGTTGTTCCCGCATCTTCAGTGAGCCAAACATTCAGACCTCCAATTAAAACTTTATCCGGATTAATCTGCGAAGCCACCAAGGTGGTGTTGTAGTGAATTTGGGTATAAGTGCCGTCGTCGGCAGAGAAGTTCATGAGGTTAGGATGTGTGTCTACATTGTATGGTGTTCCAATGGTTCCGTGATTGTTCACCCAAGAATCGCCACCGTCGTAACTTACATACAAGCCAATCCAACCGTTCAATTCAACATTGGTATTGTATGTTCCGTAACCGGCTAGGGCGACATAAATTCTATTCGGATCGGCTTCGGTTACTGCCATATGTCCACCGGACAATTCAACACTTGTAAAACCCGCGTTCTCTGTAAACCAACCGTTATCGCTCATCGTGAACGTTAGTCCAGTGTCGATGCTTTTGTAGAATTTAGCAATTCCAATTGTAGGTTCGAAATGAACCGTGTACACAACCGAATAATCATTCGGTTTGAAAGAAACGGTCATGCATTCATTCGGAAGTATTTCGGTCCAGTTGTCACCTGTATCGGTAGATCTGTACAAACCTAGATTCGTTGCAGCAAATACAATGTTGGGTTGAAGGGGGTGAAATTGAAATTCCCAAACGTTTATGTTTAGGGCCTCAAAGGAAGAACCACCAATGATATTCCAAGTTACACCGCCATCTGTAGACTTGTAGATTTCACTGTTTCCGCTGAAAAGAACGGTGTTTACATCGGTCGGATGACAACGAACAGCGCTGACTCCTCCGACAATTAAATTCTTTGTAGCGAAATCCCACGTGGCTCCAGCATCTGTGCTTTTGTATACACCTCCTGACTCTGTTCCGCAATACAGTGTATTGTTATCCACGGGGCTTCTGTCGTGCGTGTACACATTCGCATGCTCGCTAATCGGAGTTAAGTTTCCATCGGAAGTGAAATGCACTTTCGGACCGCAGTAGTTCCAGATGCCGCTTCCGCGATCTTCTGAATTCACGGTTTCATTTCGGTTGGAAAAAAACCGTGCTTGGTTAGTGCTTACCCAACGTTTGTAGTATTGCGTATGAACTGTTTTCTCAAACGTGTGTTCACTGAAATACGCTTCATAGGCGGCTTTCACAACCATTGGATCTGTAGTATCGTCGTACATCAGCTTCGCCCACTCGGGCAGCTTTGGATCGTTTTGAAAGTTCTTTGCGAAGTGAACTTGCGCATTTGCAATGAACAATTGCGAGGCAAAAACAAAAAGGAGTACGAGTCTTTTCATGGGATAAAAATAGGGGATTTTTACCCACCCCAATTCTCTCGATCTAAACTTCGATATTGAATGGCTTGAAACACACCTTAGAGAGGTTATTATTAATTTTTTTGTAATATTACCGTCGCAATAAATTCTAACAAAAAAATATATTATGAAAAAATTGAATTTTATTTTTAGGACTTGTATAGTTTTCGTACTCATTGCTTGTCAACAGGAAGAACAACCTGAGCCAACCACTAATAATAATGGCGGCGGAAATAATAACTCTGAATTATTTACCCAAGGTCAAGGAGTTACAGATATTCAAGGAAGAAACTACACAACAATTGTTATAAACGGAAAGGAATGGATGCAAGAAAATCTTGGAGTCAAAAGATTTAGGAATGGAGATTGGATGACAAGTGCTCTTCAATGGCAATTGAATGCTATCATAGATAGCAGTTCATATTTCGATTATCAATGGAATCAAGTGAATAATACAATCTATGGTTCACTATACAATTGGCACGCAGTAAATGATAGTAGAGGAATTTGTCCTACAGGATGGCACGTAGCAACGAACGAAGATTGGGCCTCCTTGATTAACTTTCTTGACCCTAATGCACAAGGTGGAGAGGTGAATAACATTGCAGGGGGTAAGATGAAAATTAGTGATTTTTGGCTTGAACCCAACATTGGCGCAACTAATGAAAGCGGCTTTACGGCATTGCCAGGTGGTTCGGTATTTTATTCTTCCGTGGATGGGTTTGTTTTTAGTGGTCTAGGAAGTCAAAGCAGCTGGTGGTCCGGCACTTCACAAGATTCGGCATATGCATATGCAGTATCCATTCAGAGTAGTGGTGAGAATGCAGAACTTTCCACGGAAAATATTGTTGGTGGAAAATCTGTTAGATGCGTTAAGGATTGAAGATAAAAGAGTTTAAATGAAGATGAAAATTGATTGATAGAGATTTTCTTTACAGTATTATTGTTTCAATCTCTCTTTCTTTTAGAAGAACTAAATCTTTAGACATGGAGTTCATTTTTCTTGGTAATTACACCAATAGCCTATGGACATACCATTAAAAAAATAACAATTGGCACTCAAATTTGGATGAAAGAAAATCTTTCTGTAGTACAGTTCAAAAACGGTGACATTATACCTGAAGCTCAGAGCACCGGGGATTGGGCAAATGCAGCAAGAAATCAACAACCCGTCTGGTGCTGCATTTACAATTCGCCGTCTAACAGAGTCATCTATGGAAAATTATATAATTGGTATTCAGTTAATGATCCACGTGGCTTGGCACCTGAAGGATGGTATATACCATCAAAATTGGAATTTGAGCAACTTTCGAAATTTGTAAAAGGTAACAGATCTAAACTCCGAACTTCGAATCTCTGGGAAAGATTATAGCAACATAGGAACCGATGCATACGGGTTCTCTGCACTGCCAGGAGGAGGACAATTTTCTGATAATTTTAATCAATTTGATTATTTAAGAACGGAATTCGAATTTTGGAGCTCAACAGAGAGTGAAAGTGTTAAAGATGAATCACATTCACTAATTATGAAATGCTCGCAAAATGATATGTGAATTGAAAGTTTGTTTTGCTCTAAATCGAATGGTTATTCCGTAAGATGCATTAAAAACAAGCCCTAATCTGCGATTATAAACTCTCACCCTCTCCAATTCTCCCGATCTAAACTTCTAGACTGAACTGCTTCTGAATCTTGCACGCTTTGAATGCCCGGTGATTCGCACAAAGCACCCAAGCCACGCTCACCCCCGTGAAAACAAAACCCACACCTCCGTCACTTTTCCATTTAATGAAAAAACGACATGCATACTTGAACTTCTTTCTAAGATGCCATATATCCGTATTACAATGAGAGTTATTCTTTGAAAATAACTTAACTTCGACACACAATGTTTGCAACCACTCCTTTTTCGAAAACGCTTTACGAAATTGGCTCCTTTTTGTTGATTTTTCTTTTTTCCCTGTTTGCTATTGGAAGCTTAGGCTTTGCGATGGGGTTTCCAATTCACGCCAGTTATTTCTACTTCGGAATTTTTTCCGCTTCAGTCATTTTATATTTTCTTGAGAAGAAAGAGGAAAGATCTATTTCGTGGGTGCTAATTATTACAGCCCTCTCACTTGCGATTGTTTTGTGCAGTCTAATACTTGCTTCTTTGTATTTCGATTGCTCTTTTGATGGACAATGGTATCATCAAGACGCCCTGTTATTTCTTGATAGAGGATGGAATCCGTTTTATGATCCGCTGATTGAAAATAGCCAAGCCTCAGGATTAGTTGCAAATTACGTGAATAACTATCCAAAGGGCTCATGGACGGTATCCGCAATTCTTTTTAAGCTAACACACAACGTAGAAATGGGCAAGGCAATTCATTTCATTGCCTTCTTTTCTTTTATTTGCATCACCCTTCCATTCGTGCGGCGGGCATATAGCATCAATTGGTTGCAATCTTCGTTGGTAGTTTCGATGCTGGCCTTTTCACCCGTGATAGCTGGACAATGGTTTAGTCATTGTGTAGATGGATATCTTGCAAGTCTGTTGTTTTTGTTTTTTGTTCTTTTAATTCAGCTCGTCTCTTATCCTTCTGAGAAAAAACATTGGGTTCTAGCTGGGGCATGTTTTGTTCTTCTGATAAATGTGAAATTTACCTCTTTGGTATATGCGGCGCTATTCGTGCTGGGTTTTATAGTCTTTGTTGCGATGCGCAAACCTAGCCTATTAAAATCTTATATTTTCGGTTGGGCCTTGTTAACCCTTGTTGGGGTAGGTTGCTTTGGATATCCCACCTATGTGAGAAATTATGTGGAAAAGGGACATCCATTATTTCCCTTAATGGGAAAAAACAACGAGGGAAAATCAATTTCAGAGGTACAGTATGCTCGTAATTTTTTTGAGATGAATCGCTTCGAAAAGTTTTACGCAGCACATCGTGCTATTCCGATTTATACAGACCATACACACGATGCTTTCTCAAAACCTCTATTTAATTTAGCCCATAGCAAAAAAAATTGGGGCTATTATAAAAATTTCCAGCCCACTCCTATGAGTCCGCTTGGCCCATACTGCTCTGAATTGTGGGTATACTTTTTAGCTTTGGTATTGCTCTTTTTCTGGAAAAATAAAAAACCTTGGTCGATTGCGTTATTTTTTCTAGTTGTTATTACGATGATTATTCAACCCGAGTTTTGGAATTTCCGCTACGCGCCACAAATCATGTTGCTATTTGGATTGGTATGTGCCGAATTGTTTTCCCGCAAGAATAGAATCATACAGGGTGTCACATTATTGTTTGCTTTGCTGTTTATCTTCAATGAGTCTATAGCAATGTGCCAAAGCTGGAAGTGGTTTCAAGAAAAAAATGAACTACTTGATAAAAATTTACAATCACTTTCAAATAAAGAGGTAAAAATTCAACGAGGTTGGATGCAATCCTTTGAACTTAAATTCGAGGCATACAACATTAAACCAAACTATGAAGTAGAATCGGGTGATAGCTTGGTAAAATTTGAAGGGGACAACTACCCAAATTGGCAATTTGTAATCCCTAAACAAGAATGAAGACCCTAGCACAACTACTGCGGATTAAAAGCTGGGTTAAGAATGGTTTCATTTTATTGCCTTTAATTTTCTCCTTCAAACTTAACGACCTGAATGCGGTTCTACTCGCAGTATTGGGCGCCTTGGCATTTTGTCTGACAAGCTCGGCTGTGTATATAATTAATGACTACATGGACGCGACGTCAGATGCTTTGCATCCACGTAAAAAAAACAGGCCCATTGCCAGTGGCAAAATCAGCAAAAAAAGTGCGTTGTCGATTGGTTTGCTCTGTTTACTCGGCGCTTTAATTATAGCTAAAATAGCGAACCTCCCCCTAGGTTTTATCGCTATTTTCTGCGGCTACTTTTTGCTAAACTTGGCCTACTCTTTTGGTTTAAAACAAATGTCTTTGATTGAACTAATGGTCGTCGCTATTAATTTTGTTTTACGCGTTCTTGCTGGCTGTATTGTGATTAGCGTTGCGCCCTCGAATTGGATTTTAGTGGTTACCTTTTTCCTGTCGTTTCTCCTGGTATCAGTGAAACGGAAGTCCGAGTTACAAATGCTCGAAGAAAAGGCAGTGGAACACCGTAAAGTTTTGAAAACCTACACCGTCTCATTTCTAAACATGTTGGTTTATATCTCTGCAGCAGTAACCATTGTGGCCTATTTACTTTATTCAATCGACCCAAAAGTTACCAGTAACCTTCACTCCGATCAATTAATTTACAGCACCTTGTTTGTCTTTTTAGGAATAGTGCGTTTCATTCAGATCAGCGAGATAAAGGTGTACGATGCCGAGGGAGACCCCACAACTATTTTATACAAAGACAGGTTTATTCAAGCAACCATTGTCGGTTGGCTAGTTTATTTATTTATTGCTATTTATGTCTGCTGACAAGAAAAAAATAGTGGTATTCGATTTCGATGGCACCCTGTATTCCGGCGATTCATTAATTGATTTCTGTTTGTTTTACTACCAAAAAAAACCGTTGAGGATTTGGTACGTTATCATTCAAGCTTTGAGTTTTGTCAGATGGAAAACACGACGCATTACCACCACACAATTCAAATCAATTTTTGTCGGTTTTTTGCGCGCAGATTCAGAAGCAGAGATCCTGCGCATTGCACATTTGTTTTGGTCAAAGAACCGCAAATTCAAAGTTCAAATACTAAATGAATTCTATCGGTGGAAAAAAGAAGATGTGGTTCTTACTATTGTAAGTGCCTCTCCTTACTTGTTTTTACAGCCCATTGCCGCTCAGTTAGGCGCCGATGTCATACTAGCAACAGCGCTCATACCTGCAAAAAACAGACATCTGATTCTCGAGAATTGCAGATGTGAAATCAAAATTAAACGTCTTACGGATTATTTTGGCGCCTATGAGCTATTGGCTGCCTACTCCGACAATGAAGATGATATTCCGCTTTTAAAAATGGCACACGCGGGCTATTTTGTAAAAGATGAAAAATATCTAGCAATTTAATCTTATTCGAGCTGCAGACTCAAGGGGAAAATTCCCGTAAAACAAAAGATTGCGGCGCTACACGTTCACCCTCCCCAATTCTCTCGATCTAAACTTCTATACTGAATGGCTTCTGAAATGTGTTCGCTTTGTATTTTTTCTGAAGCTGCTAAGTCGGCAATGGTGCGAGCAACTTTCAAAATGCGTTCATAAGCTCTCGCCGAAAGCTGAAGCTTGTTCATTGCCAACTTCAACAACTCTGAACTGGCTTCGTCTAATGCGCAATGCGCCTTCAATTCCTGCGTATTCATTTGCGCGTTGTAATTCGTTTTACTCTCACTGAATCGCTCTGACTGAAGTTCTCTTGCGCGAGTAACACGCTCGCGAATGCCCATACTGCGCTCACCCGAGCGCTGCTCATGCAAACGCGCAAACGGAACCGGAGTGACTTCAACATGCAAATCAATGCGATCTAACAACGGGCCACTCACCTTGCTCAAATAACGTTGCACCACACCAGACCCACACGTGCATTCTTTTTCCGGATGATTGAAATAGCCACACGGACAGGGGTTCATGGAGGCCACCAACATGAAACTCGCTGGATACTCAACACTGAACTTACTGCGCGAAATAGTCACGTTGCGATCTTCCAACGGCTGACGCATAACTTCCAACACCGTGCGCTTGAATTCAGGTAATTCATCTAAGAACAAAACACCGTTGTGCGCCAACGAAATCTCTCCTGGTTGAGGGTAAGATCCACCCCCGACGAGCGCGACGTCAGAGATGGTGTGATGTGGGCTTCTAAACGGACGATTCACAATTAACGCGTCGTGTTTTTTCAATCTTCCGGCTACGCTGTGAATCTTCGTGGTCTCCAACGCTTCGTCTAACGATAACGGTGGAAGTATAGATGGAAGTCGCTTCGCCAACATCGTCTTTCCCGCGCCTGGCGGACCAATGAGAATGAGGTTGTGTCCGCCTGAAGCCGCAATCTCGAACGCGCGCTTAATGTTTTCTTGTCCTTTTACATCGGTAAAATCCAACGCAAAATGTTGCGTCTGCAGCGACTGAAATTTTTCCTTTTCGAAGGGAAATTCTTCCAACTTTCCTTCACCTTTGAAAAAATTCACGACGTCTAAAATGCACGGAGATCCATAGATTTTCAATCCATCTACCACCGCACATTCCGGTGCGTTTTCAATGGGAACAATAATTCCTTCAAAGCCATCGCGCTTCGCTTGAATGGCCATAGGCAAAACACCTTTAATCGGACGGATACTTCCGTCCAACGAAAGCTCACCCATGATAATATATTTTGAAAGGGCTTCATTCGGAATTTGTTCAGTAGCTGCCAACAGTCCCAGTGCAAGCGGCAAGTCATACGCCGTTCCTTCTTTCCGAATGTCTGCAGGCGCCATGTTAATGGTGTAATTCCGAATGGGATTTTTCATTCCTGAATTCGTGAACGCCGCGCGAATGCGCTGCTGTGCTTCCTTTACAGAGGTGTCTGGAAGTCCTACCATGTTTACCAACGTTCCTTTGTCGGCATGAACTTCAATCGTAATGAGATAGGCATTCACGCCGTAAACAGCGCTGCCAAATGTTTTTGCAAGCATAATTTTTTCTTGCAAATGACTTTTCAATAAAACGAAAAAGCAAGAAAGTCATATGCCATAACCTTCTTGCTTCTCTTCCCGAAACCCTTTTCAATCAAGCGTTTCAGCGTATTATCTATTGAAATAACTACCTTAAGACTTCTTCACAAACTTCGTCAAAATCACAATTTGTTGTCCGTCTACCTTTCCTTCAATCTGCTCCACGTTGTCGTGAACCAAACGAATGTTTCTTACTGCCACACCCACATTCGCTTTCACTTGAGATCCTTTTACTTCCAATGTTTTGATTAGCGTAACGGTATCTCCACTTTGCAAAATAGTTCCGTTCGAATCTTTGTGAAATTGAATTTCACCCGAATCCTCTTCGTCCCCAGCAGCGCGCGCCCACGTCAATTGATCTTCTTCCAAATACATCATGTCAATGGCATCTGCCGCCCATGAATTCGACTTCAAGCGACTTAACATTCTCCATGAAACTACCTTCACCGCAGGTACTTCACTCCACATGCTTGTATTCAAACACGCCCAATGATTGGCATCTAACGCAACGCGTTTTTCCAACTGCGCTTTGCACACTTCACAAACTAAAATACTTTCGTCTTCATTTCCATCTGAATGCGGAGGAACTTCGTAAACCGATAAACTTTCCTTCGATTCGCACAATTCGCAACTT